>Ga0180007_10000049_pt1 | contig 203672 bp, 185 predicted proteins | sample MM_PC_MetaG_FD_121122 | JGI IMG/M metagenome (GOLD analysis project Ga0180007, IMG submission 121122) | Groundwater microbial communities from the Aspo Hard Rock Laboratory (HRL) deep subsurface site, Sweden - MM_PC_MetaG | ecosystem: Environmental > Aquatic > Deep subsurface > Groundwater... | reverse complement strand
TCGGCCCATATTTCCATAGATTTTCGTTAAATAGGCCTGCTATTCGCCTCAAATCCATGAAAATCTGGTCTCGATTTCTCTAATTTTCGCTACGATTCTCTAAATCCGACAGACTCCTAGCTATTCAAAACAAAACTCTACCCCACTGACACAATGAAAATAAAAAAAGCTGTTTTCCCTGTAGCCGGACTTGGAACAAGATTCCTCCCCGCCACCAAGGCCATGCCCAAAGAAATGCTGCCCGTGGTTGACAAGCCCTTGATCCAATATGCAGTTGAAGAGGCACTGGCCTCTGGAATCGAACACCTCATCTTTGTCACCGGCAGTGGCAAGAGTGCACTGGAAGATCATTTCGACCGTTCTTTTCAACTGGAAGAAACTCTGAGGCAACGAAACAAGACCGAACTGCTCAAAGAAATCGAGTCTCTGGTTCCAGAATCCGGGACCATCATCTACACCCGGCAGAGCGAGCCTCTGGGGCTTGGCCATGCCATCTGGTGTGCCCGGGATATCGTCGGCGACGAGCCCTTTGCCGTACTCCTGGCCGACGACCTGATCCAAAGCGAGACCCCTGTCCTGCACCAGATGATCAATGAATTTGACAGGCTGCGAGCATCCACCGTGGCGGTCATTGAAGTGCCTAAGGAAGAAACTCCAAAATATGGAATTCTTGATGCGGAACATTCTGAAAACGGTACGACTATGAGGGTGCGCGGCATGGTGGAAAAGCCCCCGGCAAACGAGGCCCCCTCAAACCTGGCCGTGATTGGACGTTATATCCTCACTCCCAAAATTTTCGAAATCCTCGGTAACCAGAAAAAAGGTGCAGGCGGTGAAATACAGCTCACGGATGCCATGTCGGAACTCCTCAAGGAACAACCCATTTTCGGCTACCGTTTCGAGGGTACACGCTTTGACTGCGGAGACAAGGCTGGATTTCAAATGGCCAACCTGGCCTTTGCCTTAGATCATCCAGAGATCAGAGATACCCTGTTGCCTTATCTGAAAAATATGTTTTGTTAAGGAAAGAGTAAAAAAAAATTGGCCAGAAGGTTACAGGCTGTTTTTGAGAAACTACCGGTGAGCATCTCCGCTTTCTCTCAACTGCTCTTGATTCTTTGCGAGAACAAAAATATCAAGAACCCTTGGCAAGGCAATTAAGGGTTCTTGCCAATAACATGACCTCGGCACTTGAATCATACCCCCTGGAATCCCCAAAAGTACTCAACAGCCTGAGCAGATTATTAAAAATCATACGTCTTCAACCTTCAGCCTTCAGCCTCTAAAAAATGCCCATATCCCCCCATGTAGTCAGACATCGTGCTGCTGTCAGTCGTTCCCGTCGTGAAACCCTTAACGGTCACATGAGCGTCAACCTCTGGTTTACCGGACTTTCCGGTTCCGGAAAGTCTACTCTCGCCCATGCTATTGAAGAACGCCTCCATCTCATGGGTTGCCGCACCTATGTCTTTGACGGCGACAACGTCAGACACGGGATCTGTGGCGATCTTGGGTTCAGCCTGGAAGACCGAAGTGAGAACATGCGCCGTATTGCAGAAATGGTAAATCTGTTTCTTGATAGCGGGGTAATCTCACTCACCGCCTTTATTTCTCCCTTAGAGGCCGACCGTGAACGGGTCCGAAAGATCATCGGACCGGAAAACATCATTGAAGTCTACTGTAACTGCCCCCTCGAGATTTGCGAGAAAAGAGACGTCAAAGGACTATACAAAAAGGCCAGAGCCGGTGAAATCAAAAATTATACAGGCATCTCCTCCCCCTATGAAGCTCCCAAAAACCCGGATATTGATTTAGACACAGGCACACTCCCTCTGCGCGAGTGCGTCAATACTATTATCAGCGAGCTTCGAGAACGGGGGATCATCCTTCACTAGTTTTCCCCAATACGGGTCTTAGCAGGACCCGCTTTTTTCTCTGAAACTCCACCTTCTTTGCCCTGAACTTTCCGGAGATGCTTGTTTTAAGATAGCCAATGCCATTCACTCCAAGAACAAGCGAGCACCAACAATAATCGCAAAATACAGCCAAAAAAAATCGATTAAACGCCCCCATAAGAGAAAAGAAAGCCCAGCAAGCCATATTCCATAACAAACATATGATGTTGTTTTTGTTTAAAATAGGTATTTCTACCTATTTACCTCTATACCACGAGGTAGTAAGCTGTTAGGAACTAGTCCGAAAACAGTCGGGCCTAACTAACAATTCCTTAAGGAGAAGATCTATGAAAAAAATTGTCTTGCTGCTGCTCACCGCCCTCTTTCTTTCAGTCAACGTGGCCCTGGCTGCTATCAACATCAACACGGCAGACCAAGAGGCCCTGGCTAGTTTACCAGGGATTGGCGATAAAAAAGCAGCAGCCATTGTTCAATACCGTAACGACCACGGAGAATTCAAAAAACCTCAAGATCTTCTTGCAGTAAAAGGAATAGGCCCCAAGCTCTTTGAGAAGATGGCCGACGAAGTTACGGTCAAATAATCTCTCTGCCTTCACGGTCACAATCTGCCTCTTTTTCAACCTGGCGCAAGCGTTGAGAAAGGGGCAGGTTGCTGGTCACCATGTTCGGGTTCTTCAGGCCATCCTGTACCCAATTGCTTGAATTTTACCCAACTCAGGACATGAAATTGGAGAGTGGACCACACAAAGCTCTGTTCGCGGCCAAAGCCGCTCCTTCCTGGAAGGACACCTTTTTTTCGCTTCCCTCAAAACACCCTGCAATTCAATGCCGATACTCACAGCCTGTCTGAACGAAGAAAATGCCCCCTCTCCAGGAGCCTGTCGGACTTAGACATAAACCTGCTGCAAAATGAACAAATCGGTTAATATTTCGATGGAGTTTCATTACATAGTCCTGCTATTCGCCTTAACTCCATGAAAATCCGGTCTCGATTTCTCTAATTTTCGCTCCGATTCTCTCAATCCGACAGACTCTTAGAATGACCAAGACTAACCAGCCAATATTTTAGTTTAAAAGGACTTATGAAAATAATTCATCACGGCGCCGTTAACGGCGTAACCGGTTCCTGTCATGAACTGATCATTGACAGTCAAAACTCCGTCCTGGTTGATTGCGGATTATTTCAAGGAACTGAAACTGACAGTCGGCACAGCTCAGGCCCCGAGATAGATTTTTCCCTGAAGAAAGTCAAAGCCCTGGTCCTGACCCACGTCCACATCGACCACTGCGGCCGGATTCCTTATCTGCTGGCCGCCGGTTTCAAAGGCCCTATCTACTGCAGTCGCCCCTCAGCCAAACTCCTGCCCCTGGTCATGGCCGATGCGCTCAAGGTAAGCTTCACCAGGGATCAGCAACTGATCAATCATTTCATCAAACACTTGCAGGAATTTCTGGCCCCAATTGATTATCACCAGCCCACTCCCATTCCCTTAAGTGGCAACAGCGAACTCTCACTATCCTTGAGCAGAGCTGGACATATCCTTGGTTCTGCCTATGTCACCTGCAGAGCTCGAGTGAAGAACACTTCGGAGAGCATTCTCTTTTCCGGAGACCTTGGAGCTCCATACACCCCTTTACTGGCAGCGCCTGAAAAAGCATACGGCTGCGACACCCTGGTTCTGGAAAGCACCTACGGCGACAGGATTCACCCTCTCCGCCGCAATCGCTGCCTGGAGCTTGAAAAAATTCTGACAAAGGCCTTAGAGGATCGTGGCACGGTCCTGATTCCTGCCTTCAGCATCGGGCGTACCCAGGAGATACTCTATGAAATGGAAACAATTCTCTATCGAAAAATCAAAATAGGAGACAACTCCTGGAAGGAGCTGCCCATCATTCTCGACTCGCCCCTTGCCGCCAAGATCACAGCAATATACAAGTCCCTGCAACCATGGTGGGACAAGGAAGCCAAAGCCAGATTCCGCCAGGGACGCCATCCCCTCTCTTTTGCGCAGTTACAGATAGTAGAGAATCACCACTCGCATGAAAATCTGGTCCACAAGTTAACAAAAAGTCGAGGTCCGGCAGTGGTCATTGCCGCCAGCGGCATGTGCACCGGAGGGAGAATCGTCAACTACCTCCTGGCACTGCTCAATGACCCGACCACCGATGTCCTCTTTGCCGGATATCAGGCCCAGGGGACACCGGGTCGAGATATCCTTCATTACGGGCCTCAAGGGGGATATGTACTTCTCGGAGGACAACGAATCACCATCAAGGCAGCAATCCACAGCCTTCCCGGTTACTCTGCTCATGCAGATCAGGCCAACCTGCTTTCCTTCGTCAGGAGAATGCGCAAGAGACCGAAAAAGATTATCCTGGTTCATGGTGACGCTCAGGCCAAAGAAATTCTGGCAGAGAAGCTTCAGGAGAACTTCGCCATCGCCACAGAAATCCCAGCATAGAAAAGGGAATTCCTTCTCTTTACTTCCCAAACCGTCTCATTTATAGTCAGCGAACAACGATTCGTTTCAAAAAACTCCATTGGTCTTACACCCATGCCTCCGGCAATCGAGCTCCGACATATTTCTAAAACCTTTACCGAGCGTAACTGGAAGACTTTTCTCTTTCGTAAGCCTCCCTCGACAAAGGCCTTAGACAACATTTCTCTGACGGTTGACAAAGGCGAAATCATGGGACTTCTGGGGCCAAACGGTGCGGGGAAAACCACCTTGATCAAGATTCTGGCGACACTGGTCACTCCGGATGAGGGAAGTGGCAGTATCGCCGGTAATTCACTTATTGAGCAAACATCGGCAATCCGCGACAAGATAGGCTTGGTCAACACTAATGACCGTACCTTTTACTGGCGACTGACTGGACGTGAGAATCTGGTTTTTTTCGCAACCCTCTATAACCTCACTGGCGCCGTCAAAAAAAAACAGATCGAGAAGGTCCTTGAACTGACGGAGATGCAAGACCAGGCAGACTTGCGATTCATGTCCTATTCGGCCGGCCAGAAGCAGCGGCTGTCCATTGCCAGGGCCATGCTCTCGGAGCCGGAAATACTTCTTCTTGATGAGGCCACCTCCAGCCTGGACCCCATCACCACCCGCAAACTGTTAAATTTTACCAAAAAGACCCTGGCCCGAAAAGAACAAAAAACCATTATCTGGTGCACCCACAACCTGCATGAGGCTGATGAAATCTGCGACCGTTTGACTATCCTCCATCTCGGCAGAATTCTGCACAGCGGCTCTCCAGAGTCAATCAAAACACTGCTCAACCAGAAAATGCGTTATGCCCTTATGGTAGACACTCTGCATCGGAACCTTGAACAGCAGGACGATTTCGAGCTGATCAGCAAAAAAAATTCCAGTCACCTCACCTGTCACATTGCTATCTTGCAAAAAGACATTCCCCTTCTGCTCCGCACCCTCTCCAACGATGGGGTGAACGTTTTTGAATGTGCTCCAATTGACCAACCTCTGGAAACCGCTTTCAACGAACTCATTGCTCGTCACAGCTCAAGCCAACGACCATGACAAATCACCTAGCAATCCTTGCCAAACCTCTGGCCTTTCTGGTACGCGATTTTAAAATTGCAGCCAGTTACCGCCTCCAGTTTGTCATGCAAAGTTTTGGCATAATTTTGACCACCTTTTCCTTTTTTCTGATCTCGAAAATGATTGGCGGTCAGCATATCAGCCAACTTGAGCCCTATGGAGGGGATTATTTCTCATTTGTCCTGATCGGTATTGCCCTGACCGACTACCTGACCATCTCCACCAACAGTTTTGCCGCAGAAATCCGAAGCGCGCAAATGGTTGGAACCCTGGAATCTCTTCTGGTTACACCCACTTCCATCTACACAATATTACTCTCTTCCTTTTTGTACAAGCTCCTCTCCACAAGTCTGCGCATGGTTTTTTACCTCCTCCTCGGTGTCTTTGTCTTTGGCATCGAGTACCAGACAGGAGGAGTATTCACATTAGCTGTGACCTTTCTCCTCACCCTTCTGTCCTTCTTTGGCCTGGGTCTTTTCTCTGCAGCATTCATCATTGTCTTCAAACAGGGAAATCCTATCAGCAGCCTCATGGCCATGAGCTCAGGACTTCTGGGCGGCGTAATCTATCCAGTCACAGTCTTACCGGACTGGTTGAGGCCTCTTTCCTCCATCCTGCCCATCACCCACGGACTGGAAGCCATGCGCCAGGTTCTGCTCAACGGTGCTGGACTGGAGGATATCAGTCGCCAGCTCTATATCCTCACCCTCCTCTCCATCCTTTTCATGGGAATAGGTTGCGGATCTATCTATTACAGTTTAAAAATTGCCAAGAAAGAGGGTTCATTGCTGCATTATTGAGAAAAGAACCAGGGCTGAAGAAAAACACTCCGGTTTCAAGGTTCCGAGATGATGCAATCAGATGACGATAGTATTAACAACACCGCTGATAAACGGTAAGCCGGCACTCAGTACAGTACCCCCTTAAGGTACTAATTTTCCAGAACCGACAGGAACCAGACAATGACGAAAACTGAACAATTATTTTCTCCTGACAATACGTCCCTGAACGCCCTGCTTCTCGGTCGTGCCGAGGACAAAATATCCACTGAGCTGGACGGAGAAACTGTAATCCTCGACCTGGCAAGCGGGATCTATTCTGGACTGAACGAGGTAGGAACCAGCATTTGGAATCTCCTTGAAGAGCCGCAATCCTTTGCAAACCTCTTGAGCGCACTGCAGGAAGAATATGAGGTCTCGGATGAACAATGCAGAACGGACATCATCGCCTTTCTCATCGAACTTGTTGACAACAAACTGATCACTGTCAATGAGAAATAGCTTCCTCTCCTTCCTTCGCCTCACCCGGGCCGAAAAAGTCTTCTTCTGCCATGCCCTGCTCCTCCTGACAAGATACAGAATACGACTGCAGACGACCTCCCTGGAAAAACTTATCGAGCTGGTGCGACAAGAGACGCAATGCTATCGGCAACAGAAAAAAACGGACCTTGCCCTCCATCGGCTCAGCAGACTGATACAAATTGCCGCAAAGCTGGTCCCCTTCTCCACCTGCCTCTCCAATGCCCTGGCAGGACAAGTCCTCTTCACTGCCAATAACCATCCGACCACACTTCACATTGGCGTACGCAACACTCCGGAAAAGGGCTTTGAGGCCCACGCCTGGCTGACCCTTGATGGAGCAATCCTCCTTGGCCACCTTCCAGACCTTAGGAGTTACAAAGAACTTCCCTCCATACAGAAAGACAGGCCATGAATGGGGGCTACTGCGTTTTTATTGTGGCAAACCTCCTGTCAGGAGGAAAGGATTGGCCGGCACGGCAAACAATCATTTTATTCTGGGCACCTATACCGCTTGACAAAAAGCCCCCCTGTAAATATAGTCAATTAGGTGATACCCATTTCTAATACAAGGTGGATACTATTATGAAAAACAAACCAATCAAAAAAGAATGGCATAAACCAAAATGTACCCATTTTGGAGATATGAAGAAGCTTACCGGGCAACCCGAACAACCCATTCCTGGCGGTCCCCCCATGAATTGCCCTCCTCCCAGCGCCACTGTCTCTGGTGGTTGATGTTACTGCAATTTATTTGTGTCAGCTTGTAACTATCTGTTATACAATCTCAGTGTTCGTTCAGAGCTGGAAATACCGGCTCTGAATTCAGAGAGAGACACAGATGTAACAATAAAATTAACATCATCGATTCCACTTCCGACTGAAGCACGGAGTGTGCCTTTTTATTACCAGGTCAGCAAAAAACGGGCTCTTTTTCATTATCGAAATATCGCAACCTATGTAGTAAACAATGGTTGTGAAATTCTTGTTGCACCTGAACCGCAGAGCAGCACAGAAGCTGTAAGCCTTGGCCTCCTGAACGCACCTTTTGCCCTCTTATTCCTCCAACGGGGCTTCCTTGTCCTCCACAGCAGTGCCCTGGAAATCAACAAAAAGACAATCGCATTTCTAGGACCCAGCCGTGCTGGAAAATCGTCGGCAGCTCTCACCTTGGTGGCCTCTGGCCACAGACTTGTGAGCGACGACATCCTGCCAATCACCGTATCCGCAACCGCATCCGTACCGACTCCGGCATACCCGTGGATGAAAATCAGTAAAGAAATTGCCCTGGCAGCGGGCCTCCCCTTTGATGACCGTCCCTCTTTCTCCAATACCTACAAAAAACGAATCCACCATCTTTCAGCCAATCAGTTTCAAGCCGAGCCCTCGCCGCTCGTCTGCCTGTATCTCCTCAACTGGGGACAGGAATTTTCCATTGCGCGAATCCCCCCTATTCAAGCCATACTTGATCTAGTTGCCCAGTCCTATGGCTTTGTGCCCCAAACTGAACATCAAGAAGAAGAAAAAAAACGGTTTCTCCAATCCTCCCAATTTATCAAGACGGTACCAGTCTATCGACTGACGAGACCAAAAGACCTCAATCTAGCCATGCAACTTCCTTCTTTCATTGAAGATCATCTGGCAACGATATAACAGTTTTTTCTGCCAAAAATATCCCAAGGAACATCATGAAGATTCTTATCTGTGGTGGAGCCGGATATATCACCTCTGGCTTCAACCTGGGGAATGGCACTGGATTTTCTATTTTTGAAATCATTAAAGCCGCGGAAAAAGTGGCCGGAAAAAAAATCGCCTATGATGTCGAAAACGAAGAGCCGGTGATCCGCCGCTGCTGTTTGCCAATAGCGGGCTCATCAAGAAGTCCTTTGGTTGGACGCCACAATTTGTCTCAATTGACTCAATCATAGAAACATCCTGGCGTTGGCACAAAGGGCAAAAGTTTTGATTCAGAATAAAGGACAAGGAGGGACTCAGGCTGCAAGAAACGCTATCTACCAGCCTTCTGTTCAAATGAAAAAGCCCTGTCGACGAAGGTCGACAGGGCTTTTTCAGAACCATACATTTCCTCTCAGGAGGAAAGCCAACTAGTAGACATCAAGGTATTCGTTGAGTTCCCAGTCAGTAACTGCGGTGCGGTAACTATCCCACTCGGCCTCTTTGGCCTCAATGTACTTCTCAAAAATATGCGCGCCCAGAGTATCTTTGGCGATGGAGTTGGCCTTGAGTTCTTCAACGGCCTCTTTAAGGCTACCAGGCATCACCTTGATACCAACATCATCCATCTCTTTGGCAGACATTTTGAAGATATCCCTGTCCACTGAAGGAGGTGGGGTCATTTTATTTCTCACACCGTCAAGACCGGCGTTCAGCATCATGGCCATGGCCAGATAAGGATTACAGGTTGGATCCGGGCAGCGAACCTCAGTACGGGTACCGAGTCCGCGAGAAGCAGGAATACGAACAAGGGCAGAACGGTTAGATGCCGACCAGGCAGCATAAACCGGAGCTTCATAACCTGGGACAAGACGTTTGTAAGAGTTCACCAGCGGATTAGTCACCGCCGCAAAGCCACGAGCATTTTTCAGAATGCCGGCAATGTACTGGTGGGCGACTTCTGAAAGCTGAAGGGGACCCTTCGCATCAAAGAAGGCATTTGTGCCATCCAGATTGAACAACGACTGATTGGTATGCATTCCGGAACCATTGATACCAAAGATCGGTTTGGGCATGAAGGTGGCATAGAGGCCGTAGCGGGCAGCAACAGATTTCACAACCCACTTAAAGGTAATCGTGTTGTCTGCAGCAGTGAGTGCATCGGCATATTTGAAATTAACTTCATGCTGTCCTTCGGCAACCTCATGATGAGATGCCTCGATTTCAAAACCCATCTCTTCCAGGGTCTCGATGATCTCACGGCGACAGTCATTGCCTGTATCCTCAGGATCAAGACTGAAGTATCCGGCCACATCGTTGGTAATGACGGTGGCATTGCCATCCTCGTCTTTCTCAAAGAGAAAGAATTCGGCCTCAGTACCAACATTCATGGTATAACCCAACTCTTTGGCCTCTGCCAGGACACGCTTCAGATTGTTCCGGGGACATCCGGAGAAAGGACTGCCATCGGACTTGGCCACATCACAGATGATTCGGGCTGCGGCAACACCATCCCGATTTCTCCAGGGCAGAATGCAAAAGGTATTATAATCCGGCTTGAGATACATGTCGGATTCATTGATACGGACAAAACCATCAATGGAAGAACCATCGAACATCATCTGACCATCCAGGGCCTTTTCAATCTGACTTTTAGGGATGGCAACATTTTTCATAAAGCCGAAAATATCAACAAACTGGAGGCGGAAAAAGTGAATATTTTCCTCCTCAATAATTCTCATAATATCATCTCTGGTCATTTCATAGTCTCCTTACTGAAGTTGAATATACCTCTTCCATTCCCTTATATGGCCGGCGAATGAAAGAAATTTGCCGCTACGGGCTACTTAACTGAATTCTCGCAGATTGTGACAAATAAACAGGCACAACCACAAACACCTATCCCTTACCATTTTGCGAAAATAAATAAAATAAAATAAATTTTGTTTACAAATTTGTATTTTCTGTCATGTTTTGTCATCTATTCCATAAAGAATCCCCTCTCTCAATTCTTCAATAAATGGCGCTTCAACCACCTTTTTCCCATGGCTGTCAAGCACATAAAAAACATCGATAAGCTGCTCAACCTCAGTGGCAATGTAGGCTCGATAGATATCAATGCCAAAATCAGCCAACGTCTGAGTAATATGGTAGAGTTGCCCAGGAATATCACTTGAGTATACCTCGATAATCGTATAATGATCTGAGGCCTTATTATCGATGACCACTCGTGTCTCGCTAATCCCGGATGGACGTTTTCGCCGGCCATGCGCGGTAGAGAGCTTTTTATAAAGCCGGTGCCCAAGACCCAAACGATGATTCAGGGCAAGGTTCAGATCATCGTTCAGAGCCTGCCAATCCTTTTCCTCAAATTGAGTTCCATCGTCCGGTTGGACATCGAGAACATCAACCACATTGCCGTTTATCCAGGTAAAAATCTGGGCATTCAGCACTGAAAGATTATGGAGACTGAGCACCCCGCAGATCTTGGCCAGCAACCCTCTCTGGTCCCGACACATGATCAACAGGGACCACTGTCTTTGCAGGTTACGAGGAAAGACCAGGGCTTTTTGCTGCAATACCTTGAAATGATCACGATGCATCCGGACATGAGCTGCCACTACCTCTGGAGTAAAACTCAGGAGATAATCGGCCGGCAGATCATCTACACAGACGTGAAGACCTTCTTCTCCAACAAGGAGCGAACCGACCTGTTCCCGCAGCCAATCCACTCCCTGGTCCACCTGACGAGTAACATTTCCCGTCTCCGACAGCTGAAGATAAGGCAGAACCTTCAGGTACATCTCGAACAGGAGGGTAGCCTTCCAGTCACTCCAGGCGGAGGGGCCGGTGGCCCGAGAGTCGGCAACAGCAATCAGATAAAGCATGGCCAGACGGTCTGCATCAGCAATCTCTTCAGCACAACGTCTGATAAAGAGTTCATCGTTCAGATCCCGGCGCAGGGCATTTTCGGGAATAAAAAGGTGATAGCGTGTCACAAAGCGCAGACAGGCGCATTCCGACTCATCAAACCCAAGCCTAAGACCTATAGCCCCCACAGCCTCAGCACCGATCTGGGAGTGGTTGCCACCTGCGCCCTTGCCAATATCATGGAGCAGAGCGGCAAGATAGAGGACATGGGGCGCCGCAACAGTCTGAAAAACCTGCTCCTCTTCGCTTGCCACCAGACGGAGTTCAGCCACAGTCTGCAAGAGATGCCTGTCCACTGTATAGATATGATAGACATCATGCTGAGCCAGCGATTCTATATGGCCAAACTCAGGAATATAGGCCGAGAGGAGACCGGTCTCGAGCATAACCTCCAGCACAGCCAGAACATCTATTCCGGTTTCGAGTATCTCGAAAAAGGGCTTGGCCATCCTCGAGGATGAACGCACCCTATCAGTGACCAGGTGGAGATTTCCTCCAATCATCTTTCTGGTCCGATGATGCAGGGGCAAACCGTTTTTGGCGGAGGCAAGGAAGGTACGCATCAGAAGATACGGCCTGGCCGCCAGCTCTTCCTGCGAGACAGTGAGGTGAATCCGTTTATGGCGTATTTCTATTCCCTTTTCAACAACCAGACTCTCTTCACCCTTTTCCTTTCTCCGGGTTCTCTCAAGCACATCATCCACATGATCAAAAAAAAGGTCCGTCGTCACAGCTACGGTCTGCAGATGCCCGTACAGATCCCGCATGAAATGCTCGACGCCAAGAACCCCTTTTTCAGAACGATAGCCAAATGCTGCAGCCACTTCCTCCTGCTGCTCAAAATAGAGCTGATCGTTTTTCCTGCCGCTGATATAGTGGAGACGATTCCGAACCCTGGCAAGCATATTCCAGGAATCAAGAAAATCATTTTTCTCCTCCTCCAGAAGAACTCCCGCATCAGCAATGGCCTCAAGATCAGACAAACCAAAAACAACCAAGGCAGTCCAGAGCATGGCCTGGATATCACGCATCCCACCTTTACTCTCTTTAATATTAGGTTCAAGCAGGTAGCTGTGACTGCCAAAACGTTCTCGCCGCTTCTGGCGAAAAGACTTCATGGTCTGGACGAATTCATCACGAGTACCTTCGATAAATTCTTGGCGATAGGCCGCACGCAGCTCATCGTAAAGACCACTGGAACCAACAAGCAGACGACTGTCCAGCATGGCCACCTGAAAGAAAAAATCCTCCCTTGCATGGATCAGACACTCTTCCACAGTGCGTACACCATGGCCAACATCCAGGCCGGTATCCCAGAGGGGATAGAGCACAGCGTTAGCCACCTTTTCCATCCCTTCCTTGGCCTCAGGGCGATAGAGGATCAAGAGATCAATATCGGAATATGGAAAAAGCTCTCTGCGGCCATAGCCGCCAAGGGCGACCAGAGCAACCGAATCGGAAAGATTTTCGTCTGCTGCCTCATTGAAATGCTGGGCAATGAATTCATCTACCAGACGACTCTGCTCGGAAAGAAGGGCCTGACCACTCAGGCCCTTCTTCCACAACTCTTCAAGAGACTCCCGCTGTGCACGTAGTTTTGAGGACATAGGACAAGACAAAATACTATTGGAGAGTGGATAGTTGAGAGTGAGAAAACAGTCTCTCTCGCGATTTTCTTGCGGCTTTTCCGCCAAACAGTGAACTATCCACTTTCAATTCTCCACTCCCAACTGCACTAGATGGCATCGTAATTTTCTTCCCCGGTACGAACACGGACGATACGATCAACAGGCGTCACAAAGATCTTCCCATCTCCAATCTTGCCAGAATTGGCCGCATTTCTGATAGTATCAACCACCTGGTCCGCCTGGGCAGCGGGAACGACGATCTCAATACTTATCTTGGGAATAAAATCAACCACATATTCAGCACCACGATAAATCTCGGTATGCCCCTTCTGACGTCCATAGCCCTTCACCTCAGAGACCGTCATCCCCTTGATACCAATATCATTTAAGGCATCTTTCACATCGTCGAGCTTGAATGGCTTGATAATCGCTTGAATCTTTTTCATAGTTCTCCTCTTATTTGTTCCTTCCCTTTCATACGATTCTTCTTCGGCTACAAATCATCACGGGACTGGTTACGGCTGAACCACACCACTTGGACCGCTACAAACTATAACCAACCTCGCCATGGGTTGCGACATCCAGCCCCTGTGTCTCATCTTCGATATTTACCCGAAGACCAATGGTCACGTCTATCACTTTCAAGATAATAAAGGTCAGGGCCACGGAATAAGCGAGAGTCGCCCCCGCACCGATGGCCTGGACAACAAACTGGCCCGGATTACCGAAAAAGAGCCCATCAGCTCCACCAGGATTAGCTGCCGTAGAGGCAAAAAGTCCTGTTGCCAAGGCACCCCATAAGCCGCCAACGCCATGGATACCAACTACGTCCAGGGAATCATCATATCCCAGTTTCCCTTTGGCAAGGACAGCCATATAGCAGAGTACACCAGCAATACCCCCCATAACAAGAGCTGAAATCGGACTGACAAAACCAGCCCCGGGAGTAATGGCCACCAGGCCAGCCAAAGCACCGGAGGCAGCACCCAGGACCGTAGGCCTCCCCTGCACCTTCCACTCTGCGATAACCCAACCCAGCAGTCCGGCCCCAGTTGCGACCTGAGTGGTCATGAGAGCCAAAACAGCCACAGGGCCGGCAGACAGTGCTGACCCTGCATTAAAACCAAACCAGCCAAACCAAAGCAGTCCGGCACCTAAAACAGTAATCGGCAGATTATGGGGATGCATGGCATCACGACCATATCCCTTCCGTTTTCCCAACATCAGGGCTGCAACCAGGGCTGCGGCTCCGGAGTTGATGTGAATGACCGTCCCCCCTGCAAAATCAAGGGCTCCCATTCCGCCAAGCCAGCCGCCCTGTCCCCAAACCCAGTGACAGACCGGCAAATAGACGAGAGTGGACCAGAAAACGATGAAGGCAAGATAGGCCCCAAATTTCATTCGCTCAGCAATGGCACCGGTGATAAGGGCAGGGGTGAGAATGGCAAACATGAGCTGAAAGGCGCAAAAAAGCAAATCTGGAATGGTATCGGAATAAGGGCCTGGTTCCAGTCCTACGTTTTTGAGACCAGCAAAATCCAAGTTCCCAATAAAGTGACCAACATCCGGACCAAATGCCAGGGAGTAACCATACAGGACCCAGATCACCGTAATCACACCCAGACAGACAAAACTTTGCATGGTAGTGGACAGAACATTTTTACTGCGAACCAGGCCACTGTAGAACAAAGCCAAACCAGGTGTCATCAGCATTACCATTGTCGTGGCAATGAGCATAAAAGCGGTATCTCCACTATCCATTTCGCACTCCTTTAGAAATAGTTTTCAGTAAAATTCTGCAGGTAACAAGACTGACAGCTGCAGACTCAAGAAAAGGCAACAACCCTTTTCCTCAGTACCTGCTCTCTCGGCCTTGTCCCTTCAGCCTAACTTAGTTATACGCAGTTTCTGTATGCTCAGTGGAATCAAGCCCTGCGACCTCTGCATCCTCATTTACTCTGAGCCCCATGGTGCTGTGAATAATCTTCAACAAAATCCAGCTGACAATAAGGGTATACCCTCCGACAACAACGATCCCGAAGGCCTGTTTTCCCAGCTGAGCAGCATTGCCGGCCAGCAAGCCGTCCACGCCCCCTGGATTTACCGCAGTTGAAGCAAAAATACCGAGACAGAGGGTCCCGATAGCGCCTCCAACCCCGTGAATACCGACAACGTCGAGAGAATCATCAAGTTTCAACCGTCCTTTGAGGTTGACCGCGCCATAACAGACCACACCAGCAATAAGACCAATTATAATTGCAGAATTCGGTCCGACAAAACCTGCTGCAGGTGTTACTGTTGCCAGCCCTGAAATAGCCCCCGAGGCGGCACCCAGGGTGGTAGCCTTACCCAGGACAAACCATTCCATAATCACCCACATGAACATCCCTGCCATACCGGCAAGATGGGTTGCGGTAAAGGCCGTGACTGCAACTTCATTTGCAGCAAGTGCTGATCCGCCATTAAATCCGAACCAACCAAACCAGAGCAGACCAGTACCAATCATGGTCATGGGTAAACTGTGAGGCATAAAACTTCGTTTTCCATAGCCGCGCCTCGGCCCTATGACCAGCACTGCGGCGAGTGCTGCTGCGCCACAGGTCACGTGGACCACCAGGCCACCGGCAAAATCATACACACCCATTTTCCCAAGCCAGCCTCCAGACCCCCAGACCCAGTGACAGACCGGATTATAAACCAGTATGGCCCAGAACAGCGCGAAAATGACAAAAGGGACAAACCGTACTCGTTCTGCAAAGGCACCCGTAATCAGTGCCGGGGTGATGATGGCAAACATGCACTGGTAGACCATAAAGAGTGTCTGGGGAATGGTGGTCGCGTAATCCGGACTTGGGGCGTTGGTAACGCCATTTAATGCAAACCATGACAGATCACCGATAACACCACCAACATCCGGACCAAACGACATCGAATAGCCCAGATAAACCCACTCAATTGAGATCAAGGCAATCATAAAAAAACTCTGCATGATGGTTCCCAGGACATTCTTACCGCGAACCATTCCTCCATAAAAAAGGGCAAGCCCCGGTGTCATCAACAACACCAGCCCCGCCGCCGCCATAATAAAGGCGGTATCCGCTCCATTAATCATTGTTCTCCTCCGCAAACAATTACACTTCCCAGGTCTCCCGTCCCGGACAGATATCCTCTGACTGCAGGTTCAATTCTCCCAAACCTTGCCTGTAGCCACATTTTCTTATTTCTCTCTTCCACCAATCCTTTCTCTTCTTTCTCTGTATGGTGGAAAACGAAATGCGACATGGTTATTACAACAGCTGTGCCAAAAAGATATTTTAATGATAACATTTTGATTTATATACTTTATATTCCAACGAAGGCCCAGATACGACTCGCAGCAATTTAACATTTATGTAACATTAACAGATAAACGTTTCATTCTTGTTATCTTTTGTTCATTTTGTCAGGGAAGTAAAAATGGTTTTCCCCCAAAAAACATAGCTCGCTAAAAAATTGCCATTGTGCTTAACTATTTTACATTTATTGTCACGCAGGCTATTCTCCTTAAAGTGACGTTCAAAAGTATCAACTCATCCCTTAGCGATACGTGCCGATGAAGATAAACGGACAACCCTACCGAACGATCTGGCCAGACCCTGATGACAACAGCAGAATCCTGATCATTGACCAACGCCAGCTTCCACACAACTTTATCATTGAGCCCTTGATCAACCTGAACGATGCCGTAGTCGCCATCCGTGATATGCACGTCCGGGGAGCAGGTCTCATTGGAGCCACCGCCGGTTTTGGCATGCACCTTGCTGCAGTTCAGGCCTTGCCCGGTAAGGTGGATGAAGCCCTCAAAGAAGGAGCCGATCGCCTGGATAAGAGTCGACCTACGGCAAGAAATCTCAAATGGGCCGTGGAACGTATTCTTCAGGCAGCAAAAGACGGCAAGGATGATGATGACAAAAAGAACATCGTCTTTGCAACAGCCTGTGCCATAGCTGATGAGGATGCCACCTTCTGCAAGGCATTGGGTGACCATGGTGTTCAAATCATTGCGAATCTCAGCAAGGCCAAAGGAGGGGAAACCGTCAATATCCTCACCCACTGCAATGCCGGCTGGCTGGCCTTTGTCGATCATGGCAGTGCCACTGCCCCCATTTATGCAGCCCGAGATGCGGGAATCAAGGTGCATGTCTGGGTCGACGAAACCCGTCCCTGGAATCAGGGGGCCAGACTTACTGCCTGGGAATTGCAACAGGAGAAGATACCCTGCACCCTGATTACTGACAACGCAGGTGGCCATCTCATGCAGCAGAACATGGTGGACGTGGTTCTCGTAGGAACTGACCGTACCACCCATACCGGCGATGTAGCAAACAAAATAGGGACCTACCTCAAGGCCCTGGCCGCACATGACAACAACGTCCCTTTTTATGTTGCCCTGCCCTCATCCACCTTTGATTGGGAGTTGGATCATGGCTGCGATATCCCCATTGAAGAACGTTCTGGAGATGAAATTACGACCATCAGCGGCTTGACCGAGAACGGTACTATAGAAAGTATACAACTCACCGCTCCGGGGACCCGAGCCCTCAACTACAGTTTTGACGTTACACCAGCCCGCCTGATAAGTGGACTTATCACTGAAAGAGGCATTGTAGCAGCAGAAAAAGAGGCAATCCATCGACTGTTCCCGGATAAAATCATGCCGGGACAACAGGGAGTAAAAAAGGCAATGGCAACTGGTGACAAAAGACATTTCATTCGACTGGACTCATTACACCTGCTGGACTATCTGGTCATTGACCGAGAGGGGAGACAAACCATATACTCAATGGGAAGGACCCTCGACGTCAGCGAAAACGGCCTGAAACTGGAAACCACTCAACCCATCGCCATAGACGACACCCTGCTCATCACAGTCGGCCTTGAAGAGGAACTGATCGATCTTACCGGTGAAGTAAAACACTGTGAGAAGGCATCAGGCCGTTACGCAACTGGAATTGAGTTTTCCGACATCAGTGATGAGGGAAAACGAATATTTAAGATATACACCGAGGCCTTCAGGAAGCATTTCAGTTAAAAGAAAGGAAGGGAGGGAAGGCCGTAAAAAATAGCCCTCCTCCCCCTTCTTCCCTGAATCCATATTCCCTGACCTTCAGCCTCTATCCTCACTCCTGGCGCCCGTAGTCATCGTCAAAACGAACGATATCGTCCTCCCCAAGATAGCTGCCGTTCTGGACCTCGATCAGTTCCATTTCCATAACTCCCGGGTTTTCAAGGCGATGTTTTACACCAGCCGGGATATAGGTTGACTGGTTTTCATGGAGGAGAAAGACCTCCTCCCCATTGGTAATCCTGGCAGTACCAGAAACCATCACCCAATGCTCATGGCGATGATGATGCATCTGCAGTGAAAGTTTGGCCCCGGGTTTTACGCTGATCCGCTTAATCTGATATCTAGGCTGCAGCTCCAGTACCGTGTAGCTTCCCCAGGGACGATGGACAGTGCGGTGAATCTTGAATTCCCCCCGCCCTGATTTTTTAAGTCTGGTCACAATTCTCTTTACATCCTGAGCCCTGGAAAGAGGTGCAACCAGCACCGCATCCGCGGTCTCCACCACCAGGGTGTCTTCCAGGCCCACTGTAGCCACCAAGGTATCTTCCGAGCGTATCAGGCAATTTTTCGTGTCCTCCATGAGGACATCCCCCTGGCTGACATTGCCATTTTCGTCCTTAGCGGAGACCTCCCACAGGGCATGCCAGGATCCTATATCGCTCCAGTCCAGATCCGCAGCCACCACCGAAGCCCTATCCGTCTTTTCCATAAGGGCATAATCAATGGAATCACTGGGACATCTGGACATTGCACCAAGATCCAGTCTGAAAAAGTTCCTGTCACGCCGTCCCAAAAGAACGGCTTCACGCATACAGGAGAGCATTTCAGGAGCCAGACGCTCCATCTCCTGGCGAAACGTTTTGATAGAGAAGGCAAACATGCCACTATTCCAGAAATAGTTCCCCTTACTGAGGTAGGATTTTGCCGTTTCCAGATCAGGTTTTTCCCTGAACGAGCGGACAGAACTCTTTTCTCCTTCCTCAATATAACCGTATCCTGTTTCTGGATGCTGGGGTTCAATACCAAATGTCACAATCTTTCCTTCGGCAGCCAGAAGCACGGCTTTAGCCACAGCCTCACGGAATGCCTCCTGCCTCAAGATCAAATGATCGGCTGGCAGGACCAGGAGAATGGTTTCTTCATCTTGCTCGATGGCACAATACTCCACAGCACCGCAGACCGCTGGAGCCGTATTGCGACCAATCGGCTCGAGAAGAATTTGACAATCATTGCCCAGATCAAGGGCGTCAACCTGGCTCCGAGTGATAAAACGATGTTCCTCTCCCACTACCAGGAGCGTAGGTAGAACCTCTGCCAGCTGAGAAACCCGAAGGATGGTAGTCTGGAGCAGTGATGTCTCATCAATGAGCTGCAATAACTGCTTAGGGTAAAGCTCACGCGACAGGGGCCAAAGCCTGGAACCGGTTCCCCCGGCGAGAATCACAGGTTGAATCTTTTGCATATTTCATTCCTTACAATGAGTTGTTCCAACCTTGAAGACAGGCCGGTGACTAAGGTAAAAAAGATCAGGTTAAAAAGAGTATAGACGATAGAGGATAAAGACTGAAGATAAAAGATAACTTCTATTAGAATCAGTACGATGACCTATTGACAAGCCCACCACAGACAACGGCGCGATTGAACAGTAGACAGCCCCTTCAGCCTTCTCCCTCCACCCTTTGACCATTATCATCAGGCATCTAATTCCGGATGATCCGCAGAAGATCTTCAGTCTTTTCTCGAAGTAGCTCTGGATTACCACGACTTTCCACATTAAGCCGCAGCAGAGGTTCTGTGTTCGACTTCCTGACATTAAAGCGAAAATCAGGAAAGACTACGGAAAGGCCATCAGTGTACTCTTTTTCCCCTTCCTGAAAAAGAGTCTCTATTCTTTTAATCACCTCGTCCGGATCAGCAACAATGCTGTTGATCTCTCCGGATATCGGATAGGCAGCCATTCGGGCGGCAACCAGTGAGGAAAGAGGAACATTTTTGCGACTGAGCAAAGAACAGACAAGGAGCCAGGGAATCATTCCCGAGTCACAGTAGCCGAACTTCCTGAAATAATGATGGGCAGACATCTCTCCCCCGTATATGGCATCCTCCTGACGCATCCGTTCCTTGATAAAGGCATGTCCGGTCCTGGTCATAATTGGCACCCCGCCAGATGCACGGACCAATTCTTGGGTATTCCAGATAAGACGTGGATCGTGGAGGATCCTCCCCCCAGGTTCCTGGCTGAGGAGCTCTAAGGCCAGAAGACCAACAATATAGTAGCCTTCGATAAAGTTTCCCTGTTCATCCCAGAAAAAGCAACGGTCAAAGTCACCATCCCAGGCAATTCCAAGGTCGGCACCATGCTCCCGTACCAGTTGAGCGGTCTCCTCACGCTTTTCGGGAAGGAGAGGGTTCGGTACACCGTTGGGAAATTTGCCATCCGGCTCATGATGGACCTTGATAAAGGAAAAGGGCAACTCCTGTTCCAGAAGATCGACCACTGCCCCGGAACAGCCATTGCCACTGTTGACCACCAGTTTTAAAGGAGACAGTTCTTCTCTCTTGATGTACCCCAGGAGGTGCTGGATATAGGAAGTCTTGTCGGCCACCCTGCTTTCCCTGCCCTTGCTCGGAGCGAGCGGCGGGAGGGCACTGCTGACAATCATCTCCGCCATCTCTTTGAGACCATATTCGCCAGTGACCGGGCGTGCCCCCCTGGACACAAATTTCATTCCATTGTAATCAGCGGGATTATGACTGGCAGTGACCACAATTCCTCCGTCAACACCCTGATCCTCGAGGCTGAACGCCGCGTGATAGATCTCTTCTGTTCCACATAAGCCGAGATGGAGGACATCCACCCCTGCTTCCACAAGCCCTGCAGTAAGAGCCTCCACCAATTCCAGACTGCTCAAACGGATATCGTGGCCGACAGCCACTTTACGGGGCTGAAATACTGCCGCATAGGCTCGGCCGATATCCCTGGCCAATCCAGGATTGAGCTCATCCGGGACTCTGCCCCGAATATCATAGGCCTTGAAACAGGCCGGAATTTTTGCATGCATCTCTCTTTCCCTGTATTCTATTTGCTTTTTCAGAAAGGCTCACTATATTTATCTTGTTTCGTACACCTGATAATAGATCTAAAACATATGTAACTATTCAGCAGCACTCCATCTTCGTCCTTTTAGGTCTTCTCGAATAGCACGAGTATGCTTCGAAGCCCAGACTGAACGAATATAAAGCACTGCTAACCAGATACAGAGTGGTGGTTTGCCAATTATCGGGCATGACATGAATAGTTACAAACATATCAACATAAAAAGATTTTTTCAACTGAGAGCGTCTATGAAAGGCATTATCCTTGCCGGTGGATCTGGAACCAGACTCTACCCCCTGACCCGAGTTATCTCCAAACAGATGCTCCCGGTCTATGACAAACCCATGATCTACTACCCCCTGTCCGTGCTCATGCTGGCAGGTATCCGTGATATTCTGATCATCTCCACCCCCCATGATCTTCCCGATTTCCAGGAGCTTTTCAATGATGGCTCCCACCTGGGTCTGTCCATCAGTTATGCGGTACAACCTGCCCCTGAAGGGCTGGCTCAGGCCTTTCTCATCGGAGAATCCTTTATCGGCAATGGCAACGTGGCCCTGATCCTGGGCGACAACATCTTTTTCGGGTCCGGGTTCTCTCGTGTCCTTCAGGAAAGCGCCACCCTTTCAGAGGGCGGCCTGATCTTTGGCTACCCGGTAAAAGATCCCCAACGCTACGGAGTGGTTGAATTCGATGCCAGCAATAATGTGGTTGGTATCGAAGAAAAGCCTGAGAAACCAAAATCTAAATTTGCCGTTCCCGGCCTCTATTTCTACGATAATGATGTGATTGCCATTGCCAAGGCAATCAAACCTTCGCCACGGGGGGAATTGGAGATCACCGACCTGAACATGGAATACCTGCGCCAGGGAAAACTTCGCGTCCAGCCGCTCAGCCGTGGTTTTTGCTGGCTCGACACCGGTACCCACGAATCCCTGCAGCAGGCCGCAAGCTATGTCCAGGCCGTGCAGGAACGACAGGGCTTAAAGGTGGCCTGTATCGAAGAAATTGCCTACAGTCTGGGATATATCGACGCCAGGCAGATGGAACAGCTGGCAACAGACATGCTCAAAAATCAATATGGCCAATATCTACTCGAAATAACAGCTGAAAAAGAATCCAGGAACCGACTCCAATGAAAATTCTCATCACTGGAGGCCATGGCCAGCTGGGCCACGATGTCAGCTCCCTCCTGAGCCAAGAGCATACAGTCGTTTCCTGTGGTTCAAAAGAGTTGGATATCTGCAACCAGGAGGCAGTCACTGCGGCCATTCGCGCCCACCAGCCACAGGTACTGATCAACTGCGCAGGATATACGGCTGTAGACAACTGTGAAAAAGAAAAAGAACTGGCCTGGCAGGTTAACGCCAGGGGCCCGGAAAATCTGGCAAAGGGCATGGAGGAAAGAGGCGGCAGACTTATTCACATCTCCACCGATTATGTCTTTGCCGGCACCAAATTAGTACCAGAAGGGTACACTGAAGAAGATACGGCTGCCCCCCTTTCAGAGTATGGCAGGAGTAAGCTTGGCGGAGAACAGGCAGTGGCTGAATTTTCCTCAGACCACCTTATCCTGCGCACAGCCTGGCTCTATGGCTGGACGGGCACAAACTTCCTCAAGACCATGCTCCGTCTGGCCCTGGCAGATCCATATAGAGAGCTGAAGGTGGTCAATGACCAGTACGGCGCCCTCACCTGGAGCGCCACCCTTGCCCGGCAGATCCAGACAGTCCTGACTTCGAGTCTCCAGGGTATTGCTCACGCTACAGCCGGAGGATCATCAACCTGGTACCAAGGGGCCTGTTATTTCCTTGACGCCATGGAGATTCCCCACAATTTGGTGCCCTGCAGCACCGCAGAGTATCCCACCCCTGCGCATCGGCCAAGGAATTCCATCCTCGACAACAGGCGGCTGAAGGAGAGAGGGCTTTCCGTCTTCACATCCTGGCAGCAGGATATCGACACATTTGTTCGCCTCTATCGCAAAGAATTGTTACAAGAGGCTGCAGGCTGAAGGAAACACAAACAAGTTTCAAGGAGGGAGGCGGAAAGTTTTCACGAGATCATCATCCGCAAAGCTGTCCATATGCTCAGAACAGATCAATCATCGAGCAATGAGGTGCTTATTTTCCTTGAGCCTTCAACATTCTTCCTCCTGATAGGAAAAGCCAAACTCCTCAATGAGGGAACTGATCGCTCTTTCACTCTCACTATCCAGACCCTGAATCTGGAACCCGCTAATATAGAAATCAGGATTGTCATCGGGACGGCACCAACGACTGGTGGACTTGAAAACAATCTCATCGGTGCCCACAATATCCAGCGGCAGACGCATGCGCAGACGATACTCCTCATTCAAGGCAACGGGCTCGTCACACAACAGCATAAGTCCCTTTGCTGAGATATCGATCAGATGTCCTACCACCCGACTGCTCATTCCATCAAAGACCCGCAGATAAAAAAGCAGGTGCCTTCGGCTCACTTGTCTCTGTTCCGCCCCCTTCTTTTCGTTTCCAGTCACGCTCTGCCTCCTTACGCAAGGTTCTACAGATCAATCCTGACCAACTCCACATCTCCTGTCGCCCCCATAAGCTCTCCACAGATGACCACGACTCCGATGATTCCGGGAATTTTCTTGAGCATATCAAGGGCTCGGGCCACTCCGGCCTCACCCCCTTTCACAGCTCCCACCTCATTTCCAAGTCGTGTTGCAGCGGCATCAGCAAGGAGGGTGGATCGGGCCAGGACAGTCACGGAATCGGCTTCACCAAGACTCAGGGAATGACCAACCGTCCCGGAAGAAGTACAGATGCCCAGAGGCATCTGAGATGGATCCACCCGCAGGCCGACCTTATAACTCAATGGAGATTCCCCGGCAAAAATGGCCACCGAACAGGCACAGGATCGCTGCAAAAAAATATCTCCGCCATTTTCAACCATGACTTCTTTGATCCCCTGGGCCATAAGTCCCTTGCCCACATATTCGGCGATTCCCCCCGCCACGGCAGCCATGGGACCGACTCCGGCCTGAATTCCAGCACTCAGCATATCCCGCACCAGCGGAGGGGCAGTTTTGTCTTGGGGAAGCGGATCAAGTGTTGCAGAAAACTGGGGATACTTTACAATATAGCCTTCCAGCTGGTTTCGATACTGAAGGACAAGGTCTGTTGCCTGTTCCGCAACCCCTTGTTCTGCGAGAATATGAAGATCAGTTTCTTTAATCCGGACCTGAGTTGTGACCATACCGGCCTGGGACATCAGTTGCCGATATGTCCTTTTGCAATACGATTCCGGTTTCTTTTTTCGTTTATGAGACTTCATCACAAGTCTACTACATCCAGTTCCATCCGTGATGGCTTTACCTGCTACTTGAGCAACAGAAAACTAAGCGTTCATTCCTGTATATCTTTATGCCATCTTCTCTAGATCTTGTCATTCTTTTTACACGCTATCCACGCCCCGGGAGATGCAAAACCCGGCTGATTCCTGTGCTTGGCGATGAGGGGGCAATCAGGATCCACCAACAACTGGTGAGCCACATTCTGCAGGAACTCAATTCTTGTGTTCACAGGGCCAACACGGAACTCTTTATTTATTATGACGGCGGCTCCCTGCCCGAAATGGAGGAGTGGCTGGGCACGACGGGCTATTCTTTTTTTCAGCAGCAAGGAGAAGACCTGGGACAACGCATGGCCCAGGCACTTACTCAGGCCCTGAACCAGGGGCGTAACGTTATCCTTGTCGGCTCAGACTGTCCCGCGATCACGGCTTCTCTCTTAGACGAAGGCCTTGCGTCACTCCATCATCACGATATGGTACTGGGTCCCGCCCATGACGGTGGCTACTACCTCATTGGCCTGGCACGAAACGTCAGCAGCAGCTGTTGCCGGAACCTGTTCCGCGATATTCCCTGGTCTACACCACAGGTCCTCTCCAAGACCCTTAACCGGGCGCAGGAACAAAACCTGCGTCTCCATACTCTTTCAACACTTCATGACATTGACACAGCAGAAGATCTCAAATATTTCCATCATCATTCCCACCCTCAATGAAGCGCAAAATTTTTCTACCCTTCAGCCTCTTTTGGAAACAGGTACAGAACTGATAGTCGTTGATGGTGGCAGCACGGACGACACGATCAGGCTCGCCCGCAGCCTCGGATTTCGAGTAGAGACCTGTTCAGGAGGACGGGGAGCGCAGCTGAATTTCGGTGCCCGATGCGCCACATCTCCCCTGCTCCTCTTCCTCCATGCCGACACCCTCCTACCAGCCGATTTCAAGGAGAGGGTGACAGCATGCCTGGCAGCCCCAGACATCATCCTCGGTGCTTTTCGTCTCCGGGTGCCAGGGGCCGGTTGGCTGTTGCAGCGTATTATTCAAAGCGCAAATCTTCGCTCCCAGCTCCTCCAACTCCCCTACGGAGATCAAGCTTTGTTTCTCCGCAAAGAGCACTTTAATCTCCTCGGCGGCTTTCCGGAATTACCAATAATGGAAGACTACGTCTTTGTCAGGCAAGCAAAAAAGATGGGGAAGGTGATCACCCTGCCCCAGGAAGTATGCACCTCAGGCAGACGCTGGCAGCGACTGGGCCCTTTCCGAACAACCCTGATAAATCAGTTGATTATTTGCGCATATCATCTCGGTGTTCCAGCCCAGTCTCTGGCCTCATTTTACCGGAGAGGGCTTCTCTTTGGGAGAGTTAGCAGGAACAAAGGGACTAACCTCAGGCGGTAACGGTTCAGTCGTTTTTTCAGAGGATATAGCAGGCTCTTTCTGTAAAAAAGAGTCCCGTATCTTCTCATCCTTGATCAGACTGCGAAAGAGATCCGTTGCCTGTTTCACATAGGGATAGAGCTGACAATTACGAATCATGGGGTTTTCAGGGGCAAGAATTCCAGTCAGAACCATATTGAGCAAAATAACAAGAACACCACCCTTGGCAAAACCAAGGACGCCACCGAGAATTTTGTCGAACCAGCCAGCAACGGTCAGTTCCACGACTCTGGCCAGCCCCTTACCCATCAGCATGGTCACCACATAGGTGAAAGCAAAAAGAATCGCATAGGAGGTCCAAAAAACCGCATGCGGATTCTCCGTTACTCCTCGCAAAAAAGGGAAGAGTTTGTCATGATACTGACCAGCGATAGTATAGCCGACGAGCAGGGCCACCAGTACCGTGATCTGCCGCAAAAATCCCACCCAAAACCCACGAAGGGTGAAGAGGAACAGCAGTGCAATAATAACAAAATCATATCCCGTCAGCTGAATGACACTATTCATTGGTAATCCTTATAGAAGAAAAACGATCATGTACTCTTTCTTACACCCCGGAAGTCTGGCAGATTTATTTCTCAGTCCGACACCCCCCTGGATAGCAGGAACACTAAAAAATGCAACGACTTAATCTACCCCCATTTCCAGAGAGGAGCAAGGAGTGATTTTTGCCCTCATTCCCCCAACACTGTTGGTCCTGTGCCGAGAGCTTTTTCCAGACTCCTCCCCTGCCATGGCCATACTGCCTTTGCCGGAACTGGAACAGAAAACGGTCATTCTTCACCAGTGGCTCCATGAAAAAGAAATGGAGCAACTGGCGGGCTATCTCTATCCAAAACGACGCCAGGAATGGCTAGCCGGCAGGATCTGCGCCAAGCAGGCCCTCCACAGCTTTCTCCACAACACCCCAAAGCCCCCCCCTCTTCCTGATCACCATCGCTGGAGAGTGGCAGCCGAAGAATCGGGTCGACCCTATTTTAAACAATTACCGGGAATCGCACTCCCTTTCCCCCAACTTTCCATCACCCATTCCAAGTCTTTTGCTGCGGCCCTGGTCAGTACCAGGCCATGCGGCATCGATATTCAGTATCCAAGCGAAGGCCTGGACCGCGTTAAAGAACGATTTTGCACCGAAAAAGAAGCAGAGCGGCTCCAACAATCCCTTCCCCACCTCCCTCATTTATCAAGGCTCTCCCTGCTCTGGACAGGAAAGGAGGCCATCAAGAAAATGCTCAGCCCCACAGGAATTCCTGGATTTCATGAGATAGCGCTCGGCGACATCACAACTCTAAACAAAACAGAGACCCTCCTTCATTTCTCTACAACAAAGGTGCCGAAAACCTCGCTTCCTGTACTGGCAGGACTCCTCAATAACGGTTACGGTCTGGCCCTCTGCTGCCTTGAAGGCCGGAAGACGACAAACTTCACCCCAGCAAAAGCCAATGCCTGAGCTCCCTGAAGTCGAAGTCATCTGCAGAGGATTACTGCCTCATATTTTCGCGAGGACCATCCTCAGCATACACTGTTCCGGCAAGAAGCTGCGCACTCCAGTTGCCTGCCAGGAGATGAAGGATGAACTCTGCGGCGCCAAGATCGTGAGTCTCACCAGGAGGGCCAAGTACCTGGTTTTGAAAGTTGACAAGGGTTCCGGACTCATCATTCACCTGGGAATGACCGGCAATCTGGGTATCTTTGCGGCAGGATCTCCGCAGAAGATCCATGACCATGTCTGTTGGCTCCTGGATAACAACACAGAACTCCGATACAATGATACCCGAAGATTTGGCTCCATCCAGCTCCTCTCTTTCAAAAACGGCAGCAGAGAAGAAGAGCAGTTCTTTTCCGCAACCGGCCCCGAACCCCTTTCCCGTGCCTGCTCCATCGCCTACCTCAGGCAACGGGCAAGGCAGCGCAGGCAACCAATCAAATCCTTCCTTATGGACAGCCATATGGTGGCCGGCATCGGCAACATCTACGCCAACGAGGCCCTCTACCGAGCGCACATCCATCCCCAGCAGGCAGCAGCATCTCTCTCCACAAGAGATTGGAAACGCCTGCTGAGTGTTCTCCGTAAGACCCTGAGGCAGGCCATCGACTGCGGTGGCTCCACTATCAGCGACTTTGTCAACGCCTCGGGTGAGGGAGGATATTTTCAGATGAACTTCCTCATCTACGGAAAAAAAGGAGAACCCTGCTCCAGCTGCCACACCCCAATAGAAAAGATTCAGGTCGGTGGACGGGCAACCTTTTTCTGCCCCTGCTGTCAGCCCAAAGTCAGCGGAGATGAGAGTGCTGAGATTCCACGGACGAGATGAACGCGAACCATTTCTCCCCTGCGGAGCTCTCGTCTCCCGGCCGGACAATAGATATAACAGCTTTCCGGATCATTTCGTCGCGCAGGGCGAACCAGACAACTCCCCTCTTCAAAGCGAAGCCTGCCACTTTTCAGGCGGGGGAAGTCTCGTTTTTTCAAAAACAGCTCTTCTGTCAAACGGGCACGAATCATCTTTGGGAGGCAGCTGTCTGCACCCTGGAGACGGAGCAGTGCAGGCTGCAGCAGTTCATTAAACAGAAGCTGAACGGCAGGAGGCGGTCCAGGCATGCCGAAGAAAAGAGTGCTTCCGATTAGACCGAAGAGGGTCGATGTTCCAGGTCGCAGTTTGAGGGAACGGTAGATCACCTTGCCACCGACACGGGCAAAGGCCTCCTCAATGAGATCAAACTTTCCCGGCCCCATGCCACCGGTACTGATAATGACATCAGCCCCTGAAGAATCTATAGCGGCAAGAAGCTGACAGACCCCATCCAAGTCATCTGTCACCATCCCCAGGTTCTGGGGAATAGCACCCGAAAGGCGGATCAGGCTCTGTAAGAGATAGGGATTTGCAGAAAACTTTTGTCCATCAATTTTTCCACTGGCATGGGGGACCAGCTCACTGCCGGTACAGAAAAAACTGACTCGCGGTTGCTTCACCACTGGAAGCATCTGATAACCAACTCCGGCTAGATCGATCTGATGTTCTGGCCTGACTGGAGTTCCCCGGGAAACAATAACATGTCCTTTTTTCAGACTACTGCCTCGGGCATGAACGAAGAAACCACTCTCTGCCAAGAAACGGTGAGGAACTTCCACTGTATCGTTTTCAACCTGACAGCATTCCTGGGGAACCACCCCCCGGCAACCATGGGGAAGCAATCCTCCGGTCATAATCCGCACAGCCTCGCCCGAACGGAGACGCAAATTGCGAGTATCTCCGGCAGCAACCTCACTGACGATACGGAAGCGCGACGCCTTTTTTCCATCTCCATCTTCGACCGCTTTGCCCAGGCCATAGCCATCGCGCAAGGACTGATCAAAAGCAGGCACAGGTTCCAGGGCAGGAAGCGAACGGGCAGGAAAACGGCACAGACAGTCCCCAAGCGAGACACGTTCCTCGGACAAGACTACGCACTGGTCAAGAATCATACGCTGGGCCGTTTTCAGATCCACACCCTGCTCCCTATCCCACTCCATATGCCTTTCCTTCAGGGCTCAGTAAAAAAAACGTCGCCTTCCGAGAGATATCTCCTCTGAACAGGAAGTCAAGCGACCTGCAAGCCGCCAATCAGACCGATTGCCTGAGAAGACCACATGCCTGGGCATTTTGACTCAATTTTTTTTTGAGTAAGCCCTTACACAAAAAAAAATCGCTTCCATACCATAGCAGGTATACAAGCGATTTCTATCTTAATCCCTGAAAAGTTTCAAGGAGTTCTATACGATTGTCACGAGTTACACGGTGAGATCGTCACGCACGGTCTTTCGCGGACCGCCATGTCCAGCAGTGGACCAGTCACGGATGGGGCTGATGACTTCCATCTGCGCTGAGCGATCAAAAGAACCGAGGCGATCATGGATAGACTGCCACACACACTCCACATCCTTATCAATCTCACATTTACCATCGACGGATCCACCACAGGGGCCGTTCATCAGACTCTTGGCACAGCGCGCCACCGGACAGAGTCCTCCAGTAAGATGAAGGATACAGTTACCACAGCCGGCACACTGTTCCGTCCATTCACCCTGATTGGCAGAACCACCGAAAAAGGTGGTGTTGAGTGCCGGATAGACCATGGTGTCCTTGCGCAGGTTAGAGATAAAGTTCACCCCTACCCCACAGGCAGTGGAAACCACTGCATCATACTGTCCCTGCCACTGGTCAATTTCATCAATGTATTCACGGTCGCACTGACGAACGAGACTGGCGACGGTTGTTTCAACCGTCTTGCCTTCCTTTCTCATGCCAAGACGAAGAAGTGAAGCCAGGATCTCAGCCTCCCTCTCTCCTCCAGCCGAGCAGACAGTGACACATCCACGACAGGCCAGGACCAGAACTTTTTTACAGTCCTTCACCATTTCGATAATTTCTGCCATGGGTTTTCGTTCTGCAACAATCATTTCTCTACTCCACTCATAACTGAGAGGGGACACTGATGCCCCCTGTCTCTGAAGAACGCCTGCCAGCGTCGTTAAATCACATTTCAGGGTTACAATTCTTGGCCTGCAAGCGCCTAAAAGGGGCTTGGGCCAAGATCACGAATCCGCTCAGCCATCTCTTTTCCTTTTTCCACAAACTCGGGATGCAGACCACGGGCCAGATGAAACATCTCAATGCGCTCCCCTTCCACACCTAATTCCTGCAAGGCAGCCCTGACCGCGGCAACCCGCTTTGCTGCACGGGCGCTACCCTTGACATTGTGACACCCGTCCACAGGACAACCCACGACATAGACACCGTCTGCGCCGTCTTCAAAGGCCTTGAGCAGGGTAGTGACCTGCAGCTTTCCGGTACAGGGAACCCTGACCATACTGATGCCGGACGGAAAGCCTAACTGCTCCAGTTCCTTGCCCTCTTCGGCACAGCTCTGCTGGGAGGTATAATGGCAGCTGAACAGGGTTATAGCAGGATCAAAACTCATCTCTATCCTCTCATACGTAGCAAATTCCGACTGGTTGCGACACCCGAGCCGAACTATTTCTTTTAGTGTAATAATTCTCCGAGGAATACACTCTTGGGAGAATCAAGCCATCTCAACGTGTTGGTTTTTTTACGACTTCAGCAAGAATTAACCATTTTTTTTCTTAAATACCACAGGCAGCTATGAGACGTTCATCCTGAGATTCATTCAAGGTTATGGCATTGGCTGGACACTCTTCGACACAGATACCACAGGCCCGGCATTCTTCCACATCAATGGTGGCGACACCCAGTTTGTTAATTTTAGGGATGGACCAGGGACAGGTGCGAACACAGGTGAGACAGGCGACGCAGAGGTCACGTTCCACCTTGGCAGCCTTGCCCTTCTCGACCAGTTTCTCTTCACTTACATAGCCCTCTTTCAGGGCCAGCCTGGAGACAGCATCCATGATTTTGGCAAAGCGTACATCCTGAGGACAGACAAAGACACATGACTGACAACTGGAACAATACCAGAGCAGATCTGAACTGAGCAGTCGCTCTTTCATACCCATACGGATCATATGGATTATCTTTCGCGGATCAAATTCCGGAATGGCTTGGCTGACCGGACAGATTCCGCTGCAGGCTCCGCAAGCAAAGCAATTGTTGAGATGTTCTCCGCCAGGAAGCGCAGTAACTTCCGCGTTAAAGGCTGGATCGAGTGTAGTGGACGGCTTTCCCATGGGCTGGCTCTTGACTCTTTGAAGGTTCGAAAGGTGACCGTCTCCCGACCACCACGTTAATTGATACTTATCATCAGTGAAATTTATAATCTACCGGAAGGAGATCTTTTTGTCAACAAAATGCAACCAAAATCCATTCATCCCTCGACCCTCTCCCGCGCCTGGCCCTTCTCTTCCCCTCTCTTCCCCTCTTTTCCCTTGACTTTGGTAGAAAGTTACACAATAAACAGAGGCAGAATAGTACCGTTCTCCCTTCCCAAAAGAGAGACGGAAAACATTTTTTCCTTCATAACCTCAGCGCCATGCAAACAAGCCAAAAAGAACTTATTCTGGACAGTCAAACCATACAAAACCGCATCCAGGAGATGGGGAAGGAAATCAGTGAGGATTACCAGGGAAAGGAACTTGTAGTCGTCGGGGTACTCAAAGGCGCCTTTATCTTTATGGCCGATTTGGTCCGTACCATCTCCATCCCCCTGGCCACCGACTTTATCCAAGTATCCTCCTATGGAGGCAGCTCTGCATCTTCAGGGAATATCACCCTGGTCTCCAGCCCCAGTCATCCTATACAAGGATACCATGTCCTGCTGGTGGAAGACATCATCGATACGGGCCTCACCATGCAATGGCTGGCTGAGCATTTTTCCAAACAGGGAGCGGCCTCCGTCCGTGTCTGTTCGCTTATCGACAAGGCCGAACGGCGTGAGCACGAGATCGCCATCGATTATCTCGGTTTTACTATTCCGCATGGATTTCTCATCGGCTACGGCCTGGATTTTGATGAAAAATTCCGGAACCTGCCGCAAATCTACCACCTCAACCTCTAATCAAACCGCCATGACAAAAAAATCTATTGCAGTCATCCTCTCCGGCTGTGGCAATCAGGACGGAGCCGAGATTCATGAGGCAACTCTTACCCTGTGGGCAATCCACAAAAATGGAGCCGATTACCAGTGCTATGCCCCAAATATTCTCCAGCACCACGTCCTCAATCATCTCACTGGCAAAGAGATGACCGAACAGCGAAACGTGTTGATCGAATCTGCTCGTATCGCCAGGGGCAAGATCCTCGATCTGGCAACATTCCAGGCTTCTCATCATGATGCCCTGGTTATTCCAGGCGGTCTCGGAGCCGCGAAGAATCTGTCCACCTATGCCTTTGCCGGTGCCGACTGCCACATAAACGCCGATGTCCAAAGAGCAATCCTGGCCATGGCTGAGGAGAAGAAACCCATTGGTGCCCTCTGCATTGCCCCTGCCATCCTGGCCCGACTCCTGGACCAGGTCCTGGTAACCATCGGTCAGGATCCAACAACGGCCGCAAACATCCAGGCCATGGGCGCACGGCACACCCCCACTCTGCAGGGAGAAATCGCCGTGGATAGAGAGCGCAAGGTGGTCACCACCCCCTGTTACATGCTTAACTCACGGGTTGATCAAATAGGAGAAGGTGCCGACAGACTGGTTCAGGAAATCCTGAGATTAACGGAAGACAAGAGCTGACCTGAGTCGACAGGCATTGTACCACGAGATACTGTTACAATTGAAATCCAGTCTCTCGCCAGGAATTGGATGGGCCGAGGTTTCGCAGCCGCAAAATAAACAGAGACACCGTTCCGTGTGGCCGGCAGGCCTGGGCCCTATTGTCTCTTGCCATTCCACGTCCCGCCATCGTCATAGGAGTTCATATAGCCCCAGGTACCGGAAAAAGATGTCTCTGAACCATCCATGACAAACCGCCCCTTACCACTCGCTCCCCCCTCAACCCACCTGAACGTCAACATATTCCCGGTCAGCAGACCTTTTAATTCCCCTTTTGCAGTTGCATAGGTATAACTGCCGGAGACAACCCGGTCAGTTCTTTCCAGTATGGTTGTAATATCACCCCCCGATCCTTCTGATACGGCATCAAATCTCCCAGCATATTGACCCATCTGGATTACCCTGTCATCGTTCAGGGCAGGAGGTTTCGCTTGCGCGACGTAGGTATCTGTATAGCGTGGGACAAGCATATCGATTTGGGTACTCAGCCCTTCAATCTGCATGAGACGCTGTATGTCTGCATCTTCGAGAATCTCGGCGACCCCCTCCAAGTCGCGGGCCATGGCACTGACAAGAGCCACACCAGACTCCTCACTCACTTGAGACCTGGAAAAAGCGATCCTTTTTTCCCCTAACAGTGCGGCAAGGCTTCTTATGCGGAAGGCGGTCAAGGGGTGAGTGGCTCCTTTCAAATAATCTTCCCACTCTTTTTTGGAACCATAGTCCCATTGATTATACTGCCAACGAACAAGAGAGGAAAACCAAAGGCCGCCGCCAATGGGAATAAGACCGATGCGGCACATTATATCGACAGCAAAACGATCAGCTTCCGCTTCATTCTGACGGGCAGCTTCAGCAGAGATACGCTCATAAGAAGGATGCTGAAAATAGACGTGGGCCAATTCATGACAGAGGAGAAAGAGAATCGCTGTTGTCAGCGATTTTGAGTACAGATCACTGACCCTTGGATTGTTCCAGGCATTAATAGGAATTTTCAAGGCCGGCAAAGGGCTGGGAATGGGTCCTTGCATTTGCCGGGCATGATATTTGAGGAAGCCGATATACTGATACACCGTCGAAACACTGTAGCCATTTTCCACCAGCCAGGCTTGAGCTAAGGAAATATCTGCAAAAAAACGGATGGAAAGAATGGGCAATGTCACCTTATACTGGGCAGGCTCTGCATAAAATTCAAAAATATCCTTGCCGGAACCTCGCAATGGAAAGGAAAGAATGACATCACGTAAAACCTGTTTTTCTGGCAAGCTCAGTTTGGGCAATATAACATTTTCAAAATTCCAGAGAATATCTTCCTGGTGCACAGGTTGCCAATATCGTAGCGTTTCGTCATCATAGAGGACAGAGATATCTGTGGCCCCTATTGAGGGGACAAAGAAAAATAGGACCAGGAACACCTCACACAATAGTCTTTTTCCCATATCAATCCCTTTGCTGAGGCCAAGGGGCCTGTCGGACTTAGATATCAATCTGCTCCAGATTTGACAAATCTGCCCATATTTCCATGGCATTCGTTTAAAAGTCCTGCTATTCGCCGCAAATCCATGCAGATTGGGTCTCGATTTCTCAAATTTTGGTTATGATCCTCTCAATCCTACAAGCTCCTAGTGGCGATTAAAATAATCGACAGCTGATCTGAATTTTTCAGGAGGATTCTCAACATCTCCTCCATGATCAAGCCATTTCTTAAACTCCTGAAAATCTCCCCATTGCTTATCCCAGACGGATTTCATAACGGCCAGTTTAATTCGGGGAACCGCCTGCCTGATATCGAATAATTCGTCTTCACTGAGGTTGTCTCGCAGCTGCGCAACCACATGATTCAAGACGATAAGATCCATCTGCAGAGAGCTTCGTTCAATAAGGTCTGCGCTGCTAACAAGCCCAGTGTCTTCTTGAGGTTCGGCACCTAAGTAGGACACCGATTTCTCAATGTTACCTGCTCCATCTGTTTTGATGTCTTCTTTATAATCTACTGGGCTGATCAGTGAAAAAACAAGCACCGCTGTACCAAAGAGGGAAAAGAAGATGCCAGGCCCCACCCGTGTCAAATGGATTGATGTTCCTCCGGGAAGAGTGAATTTTCCCTCACTGTTCTCCTGGACAGGAATCGCAAGGAAAAGGCGATAGCCAAGATAGATAAGATAGCAGCCAATAATAACGGATACTATTCTTTCCATTGACCGAAAAATGATAATCGCCAGTACTTCCATACCTGCACTCACCTGACTTATTTTCGTTTGGTGACCACTATCCCTGACCTCGTTTGTTTGCGACCTGCTTCTCCGGAAGGCAGTTGCCGGCACTATCCTGCCTGCAACTGCCCGAGAAACTGACTTAATCGCCAAACCAGCGATCTGGGTCCACCTGGAGATCCATTCAGTTTGCTCACAATACAGCAGAAAAGGTAACAATGAGGTAACCGCAGGAAAAAAGAGGCGCGGAGATGAAAAAAAACGGATCATGAAACCTGGCAGAGGCAAAGAGCGCATGCAGTAGACTGGAAAGCATTGCCCCCGTTGCCCTGCCGCTTACCATGCAGCCGTTTTTTTCTGGATCGGGTTTTCTTAACGCTTCACCTTCCCCCCCTTCAATCCATAAAAGTTTCAGATGACAATGGAACCAATCCACTCCTTGGAACATGGAAAGATGTCCGAGGCGGGGGGAGGTATGCAGGCGCTGATAGCGCCAAGGGAGAATGGCAATCCCGGGGCAACAGCCACACCGGAACTCTCCTTTACCAGAAGGAGAAGGGAGAGCAGGGTAGCATGCCTTACCAGGTATTGAGAGAAAATGGTCAGGTATACTGGAACGAATATAAAACACTGCTCAACAGTGAGAGCGCGGGTTGTTTAAAAGAATTTTTGCTATGACCTGAACAGGTGCATATCAACAACAAAGGAACAACAGAAAGAGAGATTTTTTCGGAGTGAATCACCTTCCCTCATGGCAATCCAGGCTGTCTGGCAAAAAAAAAATCGTTATTTGCCAAGACAGAACTGTTCAAAAATAACATCCAGGACATCTTCAGTGGTGGTAATGCCGACAATGGCATTGAGTTGGTCAAGACAGTCTTGGAGGTCAATGGCCAGCAGATCACTGGTCATCCCCGCCCGCAGCCCTTGTCTCAGCCTGATAGCAGCATCATGGGCTCGTTGCAGGGCATCCTTGTGTCTGATATTGGGGGCACAGCCCTCTTCTTCCCACTGCTGCCTGTCTCCAGTCACTGCGCTAAAGATGGCAGCCTTCAACTCCTCAATACCATGCTGCAGTTTTGCTGAAATCCGAAGACAGGAAAGGGACTCTTTTTCGCTCTCCAGGGAGGCCAGGTCTGGCTGTTCATCAGCAAGATCACTTTTGTTGATGACCAGGAGCAACGGTTTGTGACGAACAGTGGCAAACAGCTGCTGATCTTCTTTCTCCATTCCTCTTTGCGCATCCAGCATAAAAAGGACAAGGTCAGCCCTGTCGATCTGTTTCCTGGCCCGCTCTATTCCCAAGGTCTCGATCTCATCGGCATCCTGACGAATGCCGGCAGTGTCGACAATCCGTACCGGTACCCCTTGGATATCAAGGTACTCTTCGATGGTATCACGAGTAGTGCCGGCTATGGCGGTCACCAGAGCCCGTTCTTCCTGAAGCAACGTATTGAGAAGACTTGATTTTCCGACATTTGGCAAGCCCACAATTACCACGGAAATGCCATCACGGAATATCTTGCCCTGGTCAGCCTGTCGTAAAAGACGTTCCAATGGAGCAAGGACCTCATCTGTCACCCCGCGGGCAAGGGCAGAATGATCTATAATCTCCACATCCTCGTCAGGAAAATCTATGGCCACCTCGACCACAGCCCGCATCTGCACCAAGGCCCGACGAATGGTGTCAACCCGGCTATAGAGACCGCCGCCAAGCTGGTCCAAGGCCATATCCATGCCCTTTCTGGTTTTGGCTGACAGGATATCGATGACAGCCTCAGCTCTGGTCAGGTCAATCCGGCCATTGAGAAAGGCGAGTTTGGTGAATTCTCCAGGATCAGCAAGACGAACACCAAGGGACACCAGCAATTCCAGAACACTCTGGAGGACAATGAAGTTCCCGTGACAGTGAATCTCTACGACATCCTCACGGGTGTAGGTCTTTGGTGCAGCCATAAAAACAGCCAATACCTCGTCAAGAATTTTAGCGCCCTGAGGATCGACGATATGGCCATAATACAGACGATGACTGGCGAAAGAACAGCTCCTCTCCCGAGGCTGAAAAATGGTCTGGAGATGGTGCAGCGAATGCGGCCCGCTCATCCGGATTATCCCTATCCCTCCAGAACCGGGAGGAGTGGAGATGGCGACAATGGTATCACCTTCCATGATGGCGCCGTAAGAATTATTCATCTGCCTCCTTATTGCCTTTTTTACGCACTGTAACGTATCTCAGGCACGCCTCACATTCTCTCAACGCTGGGTATCATCTCAGGAGTTTCCGTTTTCCTGGACATTATTGTCATCTTCCACAATCTTGTTGTCATTTCCCTCGGGTTTGTTACCTTTGCCTCGTTGCCCTTTTCCGCCAGGGCGCTTGACGTTTCCCGGCTTCTTGCCATTTCCCGGCTTCTTCCCTTTCCCGGGTTTATAAATAAGAATTTTTTTAAACAAACCATCCCCCACACTGCGGGAGCGGATCTCCTTATCTTCCTGAAGGGCAACGTGGACGATACGCCGCTCTGAGGGATTGAGAGGGGAAATGGCCTGTGTCTTTCCATCTTCTTTGACCAAGGCGGCAAGCTCTTTGGCCCGTTCCATCAGTTCCAGCTTTCGCTTTTCCCTGAACTCTCCGATGTCGATGGAGAGACGGACCTTTTCTTCGATCTTCCTGGTAATCAATTTTCTCAGGATATATTGCAGGGAATCAATAATCTTTCCTTCCTGGCCAGTGAGTGTCTCTTCGTATTCTCCATGGACCCGACAACGCACGGTTGAGCCATCAAGTTCTGCCGTTATCTCAGAAGGAAAGCCCATCAGACGAAGAAGCTCGGAAAGCTCCTGGCGCACCGTTTCAACGCTTTGTGCAGGAATCTCAAGCGGGGTCTTCTGCGCTGGCCGCTGTTTACTTTTGGCCACTTCGCTCTCTGATTTTTCTTCTTGCTTGATCTCTGCCTCAACTTCAGGGATCGACTCAATGGCTTTTTCTTCTACAACTGCTTCCGCTACGGGCTCAGGGGGCGCCTCTTCCGCAACTGTCTCAGGTTCTGGTTTAGAGGAAGGTTTGTCCACGACTTCTTCTGGTACTGGTACTGACTGAGAAGCTGCGGGAGCATCCACCTGCTCCTCCCTGCCCCCCTTCTTGGCCACAACCTTGACCATAGCCCTGATATGCGCTTTTTTACGGATGAGCCCGAACACCCCCATGGATCCGACTTCAACAACTTCTATCTCAAGCTCTTCTTGAGGAACCTGGAGACTGGTACAGGCCTCCTTGATGGCATCGGTTACTTCCTTACCGTAAAAATCTTTCTTCTTTCCTGAAGACATTGTTCTTCCTCATGGAGATTGTCAGCATTGAAGCGAACAGAGTCCTTCAATGCTGACATGATATAAGAGTTGACCAGAGGCTTAAGCCTTGGCAATAGCTGGCACTGTTGGTACCTATAGCATTAGACGTTCTGGCGATTAAGCAGCTGCTGTTGCAAGATAGCAAGCAGATTATTGACAAACCAGTACAGAACCAGGCCGGAGGCAAAATTGACAAACATAAAGGTAAAAAGAATGGGCAAAAAGAGCATGATTTTAGCTTGAGTAGGATCTGCTGTGGTCGGGGTCATTTTCTGCTGGAGAAACATGGAGGCCCCCATCAACAGGGTCAGTACGGGAATCCCTCCCAGATAGGGAATATCAATACCGATGGGAAGGCGGTCCGGAGCCGACAGATCGGTGATCCAGAGCATGAAAGGGGCATGCCGCAGCTCAATACACATGAGCAAGACCTTGTACAAAGCAAAAAAGACCGGTATCTGGAGAACCATTGGCAGACAACCACCCAGAGGATTCACCTTGTAGGTCTTGTACAGGTTCATCACCTCCTGGTTCATTTTGCTGGGATCACTTTTATATTTCTCCTTGAGCTTCACCATCTTGGGCTGCAGTTTCTGCATGTTTTTCATGGACTTCAACCCCTTTTGGGTGATGGGCCAGAAAATTGCCTTGAAAATGATGGTTACCAGGATAATGGCAATCCCGTAATTCTTAAAAATTCCGTGAAAGATGTTCAACAGCCAGAGGGTAGGTTGGGCAATAACATCAAACCAGCCAAAATTGACGGCCTTATGGAGATTTGAGCCAACAGATTTTAAGATATCGAGCTTTTTCGGACCGAAATAGAGCTTGTAGGTGTAGACTTTTTCCTCTCCAGGCTGCAGGGTATCAAGCGCGCTGCTCACCTTCATCCGCACCCCCTCTTCACCTAACTTCTGCATGGTGGTCGAAACAACACTGTCATCTTGAGGGATAATTCCACACATAAAATAGGTGCCCTCATAGGCAGCCCAGTCCATCTTGCCGTCAACGGTCTTGGGACCGTCTTCATAGTCACCGGCTTTGACCTCTGTGAGGGAGTCATTGATATAGTAGGCAGGGCCAATAAAGAGAAACTGACTGCCGGGTCCTGTCTCCCTGAAAGGTCGGTTAGACTGATGAAGCTCAGCCGCACCCTGCAGAACACCGGAAGAAATATTTTTGACCCGAACAGCGAGCTCCATAAGATAGCTGTCCTTATTAAAGGTATAGGACCGCTCTATCTCCAGACCATTTCCACGTCCCCTCATCACCAGACTGCCGACATTTCCAGTAAAAGCCACCTCGGAGGATGCTGCCTCATAAAAGGTAGCTACAGGGGCCACACTTCCCCAGGAAAATTCCAACGGCAGCCCTTCCTCATCGCCAGCAACCTTGACAAGTTGCATGCCAGGGGAATCGTCAGCTCCGGTTTCCTGGTAGTCTTTGAGAAGAAAGCTCTTTACAGCACCACCATCTTCAGTGAAGAGTGCCGTGTATACATCGGTATTCACGGTCACTGTCCTGGCCTCACGATCAGGATGCTCCATCTTTACGGTCCCAGCCTGAGAAGGCTGAGTGAGCACTGCAGTCATGGCAGCTTTCTTTTCTGAATCTGCAGCACTGCCCACACTCTCTGTCTGCACTCCAGCACTTTCCTCAACTACCTCAGTCGGCCCAAAACCGACAAAAAAGTACTGGTAACCGATAAGAATCAAAAAGGAGACAATAATTGCTAAAAATGTTCTATAAATATCCATGATATTACCATGTTGAAAAATAACGCTGCTACGATGGCAGCGTCTGAGTATTACACTTCTTGTTTCCTCTCCGTTGGCCACACCCCCCCTGACATCCATTCCCGGAGACAGGCGGTACGGGATCATAGCCTCCCTGACAAAAGGGTTGACATCGTGCAATACGGCCAAGGGCCAGGAGAAGCCCGCGCCAGGTACCATGAGTCTCAATGGCCTCAATAGCATAGCGGGAGCATGAAGGGGTAAAACGACAACTGGGGGGAAGAAGCGGAGAAAGGAGATAACGATAGCCGCGGATCAGACCTAGGCAGATCCTCTGCAGCAACAAACGAATCTGCGTCAGTAAAGAAATATTCACAGGAGACAGAACCGCGGTCTTTTTACAGCGGTCCTCACACACTTCAATGGGGGATAATTCTGTCGTACGTTCACACTTCGACTCATTCATCCCGACAAAAGAGTCAGGACTCAAGTTTCAAATTTTGCCACAGAGGAGGAAATCTCAGCAGGTGTCTTGAGAAGAAAATCAGGACGGACAGCAAAAACGATATCAGCGCATGGAGGATAAAGAGTTCGCTGCAAGCGAAATGACTCGCGAACAATCCGTTTTATCCGGTTTCGCTTGACAGCACCCTTAAGCTTTCTATGAATACTGATGCCAATCCTGTTGTGTCCCAGTTCATTGGGACAAAAGATCAGGGAAAAACCTTTTCCACGATAACGCTTTCCCTGCCTGTAGACCTTTTCAAACTCCCGGCCCTTTCGCACCAGAGCTGTCTTCGGGAGTTTAAACCTCGGCAACGTTATCAGGCGGAAAGACGTTTACGCCCTTTTGCACGACGAGAATTAAGGATTGCACGACCGGCACGGGTGCTCATCCGGAGGCGAAAACCGTGGGTACGTTTACGTTTAAGATTGCTTGGTTGAAAAGTACGTTTACTCATTATTCACTCCTTGCCCACACAAAAGAGGCAGATTTCCATAATAGTTCACCGGGATTAGACTATAACAGAGATTCGCTGCTGTTCCCGGTCTTCCTTACCTTGCCCAATCTTTTCACTGAATCTCACTATTCGCAAGGCACAAAATCAAGAAAAGAGTTACATTAACCATATTCGCCAGCCAGTGTCAAACATTTTCGTTTGCCTTCTTCATTAGCAGCTTGCACAAGAAAAGCCTCTGTGCTAATCTTTTTTTTGGAGATCAGGCAGGAAAACATTCAGGCCAAAGAGTCATTAACAAATTCCGATCTTATCCGTGTTTATTGCTCCCTGACACAATGTAAGAGAACCCTCTTGCATTGTGTCCTTTTCAGCCTCCACACTTCAAACGATCATGAATCCAAAACTCACCTACAACGATCTCGACTGGCACAGTTTATGGCAGAATGCACGGGCCCAAAAATCCTGGACAGCCAAAGGCCCTGACGACTGGAATAAAAAGGCCGCAGCCTTTGCTGCCAGAAACACGGACTCTCCCTTTGTCAGACTCATTCTCCAACGACTGCCACTGGACAAAGACATGTCCATTCTGGATGCCGGATCAGGACCTGGGACCCTTTCTATCCCCCTGGCCCAACAGGTCAAATCGGTCACCGCCCTTGACTATTCCCGCGGCATGCTGGATGTCCTGGAAAAGCTCTCGCAAGAGCAGGGCCTTGGTAACATCACCACTATCCTTGGTTCATGGGTCGATGATTGGAAAAAACTGGGCATCAAACAGCATGATATCTGTATTGCCTCTCGCTCATTGAGCGTTGATAACCTGAGGGCCGCCCTGCGAAAACTCAATTCCTACGCCCGAAGCTACGTCTTTATTGCTGATCGAATCACCCCCACACCCTTTGACCCCGAAGCCTTTCATGCCATTGACAGACCTTTTCGCTCGGGTCCCGACTATATCTATACAATCAATACCCTTTACAGTATGGGAATTCATCCCTGTGTCGACATCATCAGCCTGGAGGCCAAGGCCTCTTTTGCCTCCAGGGAGGCGGCCCTCGAATCCTACCGCTGGATGTTCAAAGATCTTACCGCAAACGAAGAGGCAAAACTGCAAGAATACATCCTCAGCAACAGCCAAACTGACGACCAGGGGAAAATCATTGTCAACCGATCACACCCACCTCGCTGGGCCCTGATCTGGTGGAAAAAAGAAGCGTAAGACCAGGTATGCATTTTTCCTCTATCGCCCACGTCATTGGAGTGCTGCTTGTTGTTACCGGCAGTTCCATGTCACTGCCCGTAGCCTGCTCTCTCTATTATCAGGAAAATGATCTTTACCCTCTCCTCTATTCCGCTCTTTTCACGCTTGGAATCGGCCTTCCTATCTACTGGCTTTTCAGAAAAGCCAACGAATTAACCATCAAGGATGGCTTCATTATTGCTGTGAGCGGCTGGATCGTTGTCTCGGCTTTTTCCGCCCTGCCTTTTATGCTGCACGGATCAATTCCTTCTTTTACCGATGCCTTTTTTGAAATGATTTCCGGATATACAACCACCGGAGCCACCATTCTCACGAATATTGAAGCAGTTCCCCATGGCCTGTTATTCTGGCGAAGCCAGACACATCTCCTTGGTGGAATGGGATTTTTGACGCTTACAATTATCTTTCTTCCCCATGGGATGGGAGGATTACGTCTCTTTCGGGCCGAGTCCAGCCCAGGCCAGGTCATTACCAAGGAAAAATTCAAACCCCGCAATCGGGACACCATGGTAAGACTCTGGTGGCTTTACATTGCTCTCAACCTCATTCAGGTCATCCTCCTGTGCCTGGGAGGAATGCCAATTTTCGACTCCCTCTGTACCGCCTTCGGTACCGTATCGACTTCTGGATATTCCACCAAAAATGCAAGCATTGGCGCCTACAACAGCGCCTATTTTGATTGGGTCATCACCATTTTTATGTTTATTGGCGGATTAAGCTTTGTCCTGATTTACCAGGTTATGAGAGGAGACCTCAAGGCCCTGCGCATAAACACCGAACTCCGCTGGTACATGGGATTTCTCCTCTTCTTCTGCGGTGCAATCACTCTGATTCTCTGGAAAAACGGGACCTATGCCAACTGTATAGATGCCCTCCGGTACGGGACATTTCAGGTTATGTCTCTTCTCACCACCACCGGTTTCGGCACCGCCGACTATGAACAATGGCCCCAGTCAGCACAGATGCTGCTCTATATGGTATGCTTCGTCGGAGCCTGTGCCGGTTCCACAACCAGCGGTATTAAAGTTGTCCACTATGTCATCATCTGCAAGTACATGCATGCCTCCATACGGAAGATTTTCTTTCAGCCAATGGCGGTTGTTTCAATCAGGCTCAATGGACGAACAATCGATGACAACATTATAAGTCTTGCCCTCTGTTACTTTATAACCAATTTTTTGATGGTACTGGTCGGCGGCTTTATCATGACCCTTACCGATAACATGGACTACACAACAGCTATGAGTTCGGTTATTGCCTCATTGATGAATATCGGCCCCGGCTTCGGGGCAGTGGGTCCCTCTGAAAATTATGCCTTCATTTCAAACACTGGCAAATGGTTTCTCTCCTGGAATATGCTGGTTGGACGTCTGGAGATGTTCTCTGCTCTGGTCATATTTTACCCTTCATTCTGGAAAAAATAATGGCACTGCAAAAACTCTTTACCTCCTTCGTTGAGCCTTTTTTTTTATCGTCCCGACATATCCCGTTACCCGAAATGATATGGCCGTCCAATCAATCGGGATCTTCTCTACAACCCTTTTCCCATATGGCTTTATTAAAAAAGTCTACAGTCATGTCCGACCTTATTCACCCTGAACTCGAATGGAAAACGATACAATGAGGATTTACGAAATAATGCAGAGCGGCGGGCCGGTAATGTGGCCCCTTTTAGCATGTTCCATTGCGGTGTTAACCGTCATCATAGAACGAAGTCTCTTTTGGATCAGCCTTGAACGGGAGCATAATCGAAAGCTGATGGACGCGGTCCTGGCCCTTGCAGAAAACGGTCAATGGGAACTGATTCGCCAAAAAACCACAAACAGCCAAGACCATATTATTCGCTTGTTGGTCGTAGGAATAGTCCACCGGGATTATGACATGGGAAGAGCCATGGAAGCGGAGGCTGACTTGACAGTCCAGCGCATGAGCCGCTTCATGCCTGTGCTCGATACCATGATCACCGTAGCACCACTCCTGGGCATTTTTGGGACAGTACTTGGTATTATTGGCTCTTTCAAGGTACTTGGAGCAAGCGGCATCGCTGATCCTAAACTGGTCACAAGCGGCATTGCCCAGGCACTGATCACCACAGCTACTGGTCTGGCCATAGCCATTATAGCCGTTATCCCGTATAACTACTTTAACACCAGGATCACCAGAGCCATCCATATCATGGAAAAATATGCGACCAACCTGGAAGTGGTACATAGAAAAACAGCAGTGAAAAACGGCAAACAGTCGGCACTGACCATGCCTCGAAACCGACAATACAATAATACGCTCTAATTAGTGCCAATGAAACTCAAACACAAAGCCATTGCCCCGGCACGAATCGAGATGTTACCACTCATCGATATTGTCTTTTTGTTGCTCGTTTTTTTCATCTATGCCATGCTCTCCATGGCTGTGCACCGCGGCATGCAGCTCGACCTTCCGGAATCATCGGAGGCAGAGAAGAGCAAAGAAACACCCCTTTCCCTCTCCATTCAAGCAGGGAGCAAAGAACCGAAGATCTTTCTCGGTGAAGAGGCCGTTCCGCTGTTGGAAATCCATCAACATATTGCATTCCTCCACGACTCTGCAAGTCCCCCACAAGTGCTCATATTTGCCGATAAGACCCTCCCATACCAGCAACTGTACCAGGTCCTGGATGAACTGCAGAAAAATGGCATCAATGATATCTCTCTCCAGGCCAGTGCGGAGTAATTAATTGTGCAGAGACTATCCACTGCCTTTACCTGTGCCCTTGTCTGCCACCTCGCAGTTGTTCTCCTTCCTTATCCGCAGGGAAAACAGCAGGCACCACAGCTGACGAATGACAACTCAATCCGAGTCAGTCTGGCCAGCTCCTCAACCGACGTGATAACACCAGAGGTGATCAATAGAAACGAAGCATCTCCCCAAAAAGAATCCCCGCCAGGGCAGAAAGAGGAGGGAGAAGAAAAAACACCCGTACACGAAATGACACGGCTTATGCCACCAGACCAGAAAGCAGTTGTCTCTGGACTTATTGAACCGCAAACAGGAAAACAGGTACTGCCAGTTGAAGGGAGGCCCGATGCCTCTCCTCCCACTGCCACCAGACAAGCATCCCAGGAATCACAACCGGCCGCAATCGCCACAGCTGTTCAAGTCGACAGTAAGGCCACCCCCCTCCAGTACAGCAACCCCAAACCGGCATATCCAGCCCTGGCTCGTCAGCAAGGATACCAAGGGACTGTGAGTTTAACCATTCTGGTTTCAAAAAACGGGCGGGCAAGTCAAGTCTCAGTCCACAAAAGCAGTGGCTATGAACTGCTTGACAACTCCGCACTGAAGACAGTCAAAACCTGGCGTTTTATCCCTGCCATGGAAAACGGGCGGCGAGTGGCTATGGAGATACAGGTCCTGGTCCATTTCAAACTGGATTAGGTCAGACGATTTCAAGAGAGCCCCCTGACCCAATCCAGTGGCAGGCGCGCTCCGCTTTGTTACTCATCTGCAATACCCCTGCCCTGTTCGTCCCAGCCCCTTGCCTTAAAATATTCCTCCAAAAGCTGATTCATCTGTTCCACCGTTATGGACGTTGAGGTCTCTGGAAGCATCTCTTTATAGAACCTTTTCGGGAGCTGATCTTCACTCATTGTCAAACCTTCCTGGAGATTGAATCGCCTTGTATCATCAGTAATATTCTTTGCGATTCCCCGCAGCTCTTCTTCATTCAACACCAGGCCGGTAACACCCTCAATAATAGCTGAAAGCTCTTGCCACTGATACCGATCTCAGTAAAATCGGCACAAAACAAAGATATCAAAAAGAGTGAGCCTGTCCTCCCATTGGACAAAAATTGCGGCCTTCCCCTCAATTTTTTCCGGATCAACAATTCCCGGCAATCGGGTTTATAGAATGTGGCCCGTAAATGGCACTCCCCCCTTGCAGCGGAACCGTATGCCAGCCTCACCCCCTTCAATACCCGCGGTATCGTAACCCCAAGGAATCAAGACCACCTGATTTTATTTGTCACGCCCTGCCTGAGCAGAAATTTCTCTTCTGATTGAATTTTTTCCCGGCAGGTCGACTTGAGGTCATCATGAAGGAAGACGAAGGCTTTTTCAAGAGAGATCCTCTGGCCTTGCCAGATTGTATTCCCACGAAAAAGAAAAGAAGGGCTTAGCGGTCAGGAAGAACGGGCCTTTTCCGGAAGCCATCGAGCAGGTGCATGAAGGCCAGCAGAGGATGACACAGCATCATGCGAGGGCCGGAATAGCGCATCACCTCTCTAATTTTTTCCCGCATTTTGGGCTGATAACAGTGAATGGGGCATTTACCGCAACTGGTCTTGCCTCCCTGAAAGGGGCACTGGGATAACCGCCTGCGGGCATAATGCAACAAATCCGTACAACCTGAGCACAAACCATGGGCGGGACGGTGATGATCTCTGCAATACAGGAGAATCATGACCTCAATGGTTGCAGCCTCTCTTTGCATACGTCTTGAAGACATGGTCATGGTATCCAAGCCTGTGGTGACAGGAGAGGGACTAGAGGTGGCAAGCAATCACCCCCTCAGGATCAAGACAAAAACAGTTCCCGAACGTCTTTCAGGTGCAGCGAATCGCAGATGACGATGGCCCTGTCCCCGGCATGAACGTGCGTTTTGCCCACCGCTGTTTCCCATTTGCCATCGCGAAAGACAGAACCAACAATGATATGGTTCGACAATACACTATCCAGCTTAGCCAATGGTTTTTTGGTGATAGGAGAATTCGGGGCAGCGATCAGATCAACGACTTCGGCATCAAACCCGTGCATGTGAGATACCGACAGCAACTCGCTCCGTCGGATAAAGGTAAAGATTTCATTTCCCGCCAGAATTTTCTTATTGATGGCAATGTCAGACCCACTGGTGGAGGCCAGAACCACATATTCCTCTTTATTGACGAGAGAAATAGTCTTACTCTGATGCTGAGTTCTTCCCTGGGTCTCAAGGAGGTGCTTAACCAGCATACAGGTCATAATATTGGTTTCATTCTCGCCGGTTGCGGCAATAAAGGTGTCTATATTTGCAACACCGGCAGCAGTCAGGACATTCTTATCTGAGCCATCTCCAAGCAGTACCTCTGTATCAGGCAGCATTGATGACAACTCCACAGCCCGCTTCTCGTCTTTTTCCAGTATCTTGACCCGCACTGTATTCCCCAGGAGCTGGGCGATACGGCTGCCGACCAATCCACCACCCACTATCATCACCCGCAGGCGATGTTGTTTTTTCACTCCTGTCAATTTCATCAAACGGGGTAAATCTTCGGTACCTGCCATAATCAGGACCTGATCCTGAGGAAGAATTTCAGTCTTTCCGGTGGGAATAATCGTCGTAATCCCCCTGGCCATGGCCACAACCCGAAAAGGAAACTCTTTATACGTTTTGGCAATTTCGATCAATGTTCTGTTGGCAAATGGCGACGCCTCATCTATTCGAGCAGCCATGGCCTGCATTTTCCCTAGGGCAATGTCGATAATTTCATCCCCTGCTGTTCGATTGATAAGACGGACAATTTCCTGGGCAGCCAACTCTTCGGGATGAATAAAAAGATCAATCTTTAAATCTTCTGCCTTTAATAAGGAATTTTCGTAGCCGTATTCCAGAGAGCGAACCCTGGCAATTTTCAGTTCAATGCCAAAACCGTGAGCAATCATGGCAGAGAGCATATTCACGGCATCGTTATCAGTAACGGCAATCATGAAATCAATATCCCGGGCATTCGCCTCTTTCCAGCATTCTATGGACATGGCAGACCCGGTAATCAAGCGGGCATCAAGGCTTTCATCTGCCCGACGGATAAGCTCTGGATCCGCTTCAATGACCGTCAGGGCATACCCTTCATGGACCAAGCGCTTGGCCAGGTACAGTCCGATACCGCCTAACCCCAGGATCAAAATATTTTCCAAAGGCGTCTTCTTTTTTCCAAACATAATGATTTCCTCAGGAAGTGAGTGGATATAACTTATAGAGATGCGTTTCCCCAACAGGGTCGACAGAGAATTTACGATCATTATTCCTACCCGTCAACTCTTTAGGAAGGGCAAGAAAATAACCACTCCATTATGAAACAGCTCCTCCCCCTTGCCTGGCCCATCCTTTTGGGGCCATTAATGCCTTTTCAGAATAATGCCGCACCTCTGTTTTGCAGACACGACTGGTATACCAGTTCAGCACAGCCTGTACTCCCTGCCCCTAACAGGCCAACGATCTCTGAAGCCATAATCTCCCGTTTTCCAGTGCTGCCTGCATCCCCGCCCCCCCTCAACAAGAATGGCTGTTGATTGTCATCTCCAGGGCAAAGACCTTTCCTCACACCATGCCGTCATGTCAAATAGATAAAAAATTTTCGAACAAGAGTTGCAACTGTTCAGGCATTTAGGTAAAAGGCTGATAACTATTCAGCAGCACTTCACCTTCGTCCATTGAGGTCTTCTCGAATAACACTCGTATGCTTCGAAGTCCTCAATGGACGAATATAACGTACTGCTAAACAGTTACAGAGCGGTTGTTTGAAATTATTGGGTATTTCCTGAATAATTTCAAAGGCTGAAGACTGGAGAGAAGATTTATCTGGCTGTACTGGCATGGGGTATTTCCTCTGGCCGTCAACCTTCATTTTTATACCTGAAGACTTAACAATAATCTATCATTATGAATTCATACGATATCGCAGTCATTGGAGCCGGCCATGCCGGTTGCGAAGCCGCCCTTGCTGCAGCGCGAATGGGCTGTAAGACTCTGGTGGCCGTCATTAATGCCGACACCATCGGCGCCATGTCCTGCAACCCCGCCATCGGCGGTCTGGCCAAAGGTCATCTGGTCCGGGAAATCGATGCCCTGGGCGGAGAAATGGCCAGAAATATCGATGCCACCTCCATCCAGTTTCGCAGGCTCAATACCAGTAAGGGCCCGGCTGTTCGCTCTTCCCGTGCCCAGGCTGACCGCCTGCTCTACCGTTTGCGCATGAAATCAGTGCTGGAGAATCAGGAAAATCTGGAGATCAGACAAACCGTGGTCGACTCCCTGCTGGTAAAAGATGGTCGCATCTGCGGCCTGCTCACCTCTCTGGATGAAAAAATCGCAGTGAAGGCAGTGGTGGTGGCAACCGGCACCTTTCTCAACGGCTTGATCCATATCGGTCTCAAAAATTTCCCGGCCGGACGGCTGGGCGACACCCCTTCCACCAGCCTCTCGGCCTGGTTTAAGGAGATGGGATTCAACATGGGCCGGATGAAGACCGGGACCGTCCCCAGAATCGACGCCAGATCCATAGATTACTCCGAGCTTGAGGCGCAGCACAGCGATCAACCACCTGCCCACTTCTCCTTTGCAAGCTCCGGCAGCTATACCCTGCCCCAGCGCCCCTGTCATATCACATACACCAATCCTCAAACCCATGATGCAATCAGGGCCGGTATCGACCAGTCACCCATGTACACCGGGATCATTGAAGGAGTGGGGGCCCGCTACTGCCCCTCCATTGAGGACAAGGTCATGCGTTTCCCGGAAAAAGACAGACACCAGGTCTTTCTCGAACCCGAGGGACTGGAGACAACAGAGGTCTATCCAAACGGGCTCCCCACCAGTCTGCCCCTGGTCACCCAACTGGCCATGCTCCATTCCATCAAGGGTCTGGAAAATGCAAGGATCGTGCGTCCCGGATATGCCATTGAATATGATTATATTGACCCCCTGGAACTCAAACCAACCCTGGAAACCAAACGAATCCACGGTCTGTTCCTGGCAGGACAGATCAACGGCACATCGGGTTATGAAGAGGCAGCCGCCCAAGGGCTGATGGCGGCAATCAATGCAGTGCAGATGATCCGTGGCGTAGAGCCGCTGATCCTTGATCGCAGCCAGGCCTACATCGGAGTCTTGATAGATGATCTGGTCACCTGCGGCACCAAAGAACCGTATCGGCTCTTTACCTCACGGGCCGAATACCGCCTCCTCTTGCGTGAAGACAATGCGGACACCAGGCTGTGTCAAACTGGCCACGATATCGGTTTGCTCACAGAAGAGGCCTTCCAGATCTTTAAGAAGAAACAATCCGCCCTGGACGAGGGCGTGGCCCTTCTCCAGTCTCTCTTTGTCAAACCCAATGCCGCAACCAATGACGTCCTGGCCGCACAGGGCTCAGTTCCCCTGAAACAAAAATGCACCATGGCCGACCTCTTGCGCAGACCGGAACTGAAGCTTGCGCACCTGGCCCTGCTCCCCTCTGACCCGCCTGAACAGCAAAAGGCACTCCAGCAGCTGGCAGAATCGGTGGTTTGTGAAGAAATCCAACTCCAGATCAAATTTCAGGGGTATCTCAAACGCCAGGAAGAACAGGTTGCCCGCTTTAAAAAGATGGAAGAGCTCGGCCTGCCAGAGGATCTTGACTACCGATCTCTGTCAGGTCTTTCCAATGAAGTAGTGGAAAAATTAAGCAAAGTACGCCCCCGGTCTTTGGGACAGGCCTCCCGTATTTCAGGTATTACTCCGGCGGCCATCTCCATTCTCCAGGTTCATCTGAAAAAGAGACAGGTATAAGGAAAATGCTGCGAATCAGGGAGAAAGACTGAAAAGAAGACAAGATAATGGGAGCCAACCTCCCGAATCATTACAGAATATAAACACATCACCAAACATCGAACACTCACTGCCCACAGGTTTTTGCTATGACATTTCCTGCCATTGATCCCATTATCTTTTCACTCGGTCCTCTCCATGTCCGCTGGTATGGACTGATGTATGTCCTGGGTTTTACCGCCACTTACCTGCTCGTTCAGAAACAGATACGCTCCTTTTCCTACAAGGAACTCGACACCCATTTTGAAAATCTCAATCTTATTCTGATCCTCTCTGTGGTGCTGGGCGGACGCCTGGGCTATGTCCTCTTTTATAATTTCTCCTATTACCTGCAGCACCCCTTGGAAATCCCAGCCACCTGGACAGGAGGAATGTCCTTCCACGGTGCCTGTCTCGGTGTACTACTCGGAGGTTGGCTCTATACTCGAAAAAAGAGGTTGGATTTCTGGAAATGTGCAGATCTCTACGTGGTGACAATCCCCGTCGGTCTGGGACTGGGACGCATGGGAAATTTTATAAATGGTGAACTCTATGGGAGGACAAGCTCACTCCCCTGGGCCATGGTCTTTCCCGGAGGAGGGCCACAACCAAGGCACCCTTCCCAACTCTACGAGATGCTACTGGAAGGCCTTCTTCTTTTTCTCATCCTCTGGTCCCAGAAAAACAAACCCTGGGAGAACAAAAAAGGATGGCCCCATGGCAGCATGCTCTGCCTCTTTCTCATCACTTATGGAAGCGTTCGCATGCTTGTGGAACTCTTCCGAGAGCCTGATCAACAAATCGGATTTGTCTTTGGATTCATGACCATGGGTCAGCTTCTCAGCGGAGTCATGATCTTGGTTGGAAGCCTTCTCTGGAGAATCCGAATGAAAAACTGAGACCCTGCTGAACAGGTATATTCAGAAGAACTGCAAGACATGCGGCACGTATCTGATCCATTGGCCCACATTTTTCATTCAGGTCATTACAACAAGCTGGCAAATGCTCAAGATCCATGGCACCGTGATACTACCATGCACAAGCATCCTCTCAAGAAGGAGATGCTGTGTTTGTCAGCTTCACTGGAGATGTTGCGGAGGGAGGGACGGTTGACTACCACACAGACACGGAGAGAACAAACAAGTAGAGCCGACCCATTACGGATCGGCTCTCTAACAAGAAAGGACAGAGGGAAGAAAGGGAAGAAGTGGTTTCCCCCCTGTCCCCCGGAGTGTATCCTGCTAACTCCAGCGATATTATGTCAAAAGACGACGCTCTACTGTACTCTCCCGTACAGGGATTTTCCGGGTTTGAATTTTACTACCTTATGAGCCGGAATAATGATATCCTGACCAGTCTGAGGATTACGTCCTTTTTTCTTGACCCGCTCGACAACACTGAATGTTCCGAAACCAAGAAGACTGACCTTCTCTCCCTCTTTCATGGCCTTCACCATATTGTTAAGAACCACATTCAAGGCCTGTTCCGCCGCTACCTTGGTAGTATTTGCTGACTCTGCGATTGACGCAACCAATTCTGACTTATTCACAGCGCTCCCCTTTTCTCTTTGTGGTTATCTTATTCTAGAGAATCTCTCTTACCAAAATCGCTACCCCTAAAAGACTCTTATCACTCCCTTTTGAAGGGATAAGCACCTGATCCGTCGGCTCTGGCACATAACAGAACTTTTGCTTTTATTTTTTGTCGTAAAAATAATAAAACAATTTCCTATAAGGCGCTAAATAACAGGCATTCTCAACTGAGTTACTGCTCAGCATCTCTCTATTTAAAGACCACACCTAGATGAAAAAAACAATTGGGGGAAATACGGATTTTTCTCTAGGTATATTTACCTAGAAGGAAGGATTACTCATTTACAATCAGTATGTTACAGGACGTTACAGAATATTACGACCAAGCAGATGATATTTTTTTTATACTCAGGGCAAAAAAAAACACCTCTTACAAGAGAGGTTATCCCTCAATGGAGGTGACAAAACCGTTGCGCACGGCAAAATTAACCAGATCGACGCTGTTTTTCATGTGAAATTTCTTAAGGAGGTTGGCCCGGTGGTGATCAACAGTCCTTGGACTGAGATGGAGAATATCAGCCATGGCCTTACTGGTATGCCCTTCCACCACCAGGTTAAGCACCTGTTTTTCCCTGGGAGTCATAGTATCAAAGGGCGAACTGCGATTATTCCGATAGGCACTGATCACATCATCGGCAAAGTCCTGGGAGAGGAAAGGAGAGAGATAGGATTTCCCGTCTCGGATACGCTTGATGGCCAGTAAAAGTTCCTCATCCGAATCTTCCTTCATCAGATAGCCATCTGCTCCGGCATTCATAGCATGATAAAAATACTGCTTGTTCTTATGCATGGTCAGCATCAGAATTTTGACCTGAGGATAGGTCTTTTTGACCTGCCCCACGGCCTCTATACCGGTCAACTTCGGCATGGAAATATCAAGGATCAGAAGATCAGGCACCATCCTTTCAAGAAAGGTAAGCAGTTCCTCACCATCACTCACCTCTCCAATGACCTTCAATGCCGGATTGTTACTGATCAGATTTCGGATACCGTGACGAATGAGGGCATGATCATCTGCGAGAAGTATACGGTACAAGTTCTGTTTTGAATCCATTGTTATCCTCTAGCAAGGGGGAACAGACTCCGGGAAGGAAACACATTTTCACCATTCTTATCACATTGTCCTAACAACAAAAGCCTACATGAACTAGTTAAGAAAATCAAGCACAACCGGACAGTGATCCGACCCATAAATATGCTGACAAATGTCCACGTCCACGATCCTCTTCCGACTCTTTGCATCAACACAATGGTAATCTATACGCCATCCAATATTTTTCTCACGCGCCCGGCTGCGATAGCTCCACCAGGAATACTGTTCCGCCTCTTTATTCTTCTCACGAAAGCTGTCAATCCAACCGGCATCGACAAAAGTATCCATCCAGGCCCGCTCTTCTGGGGTGAATCCAGCATTTTTCTGGTTCTGTTTGGGATTTGCCAGGTCAATTTCCTTGTGAGCCACATTATAATCTCCACAGATCACCACTGATTTCTTACGAGCAAGCTGATCGGCAAAATTTTGGAGTGCGACATTAAACTCATGTTTTTGGCCCAACCTGCTCAAATCATTCTTGGAATTAGGAAAGTAGCAATTAACGAAATAAAAGGTGGAAAACTCTAAGGTTAACACCCTCCCCTCACTGTCAAAACGAGGATCATCGATACCGACAATGACCTGTTCAGGAATTTTCCGACTGTAGACCGCAACTCCCGAGTACCCTTTACGCTCGGCTGAATGAAAATAGGCATGATATCCCTCCAGGGAGAGCAAAGACTCGGGCAATTGCTCAGGCATTGCCTTGATCTCCTGCAGGCCAAGAACATCCGGGGCCATTTCTTTCACACTTTCGAGAAAGCCTTTTTTCAGGACAGCACGCAACCCATTCACATTCCAGGAGACCAGGCGCAGGACCTCCCCTGCCGCACTCTTTTTTTTGAGTTTTCTCGGAGTCACGCCAAGCTGCGGACAACTGTCCACCAAGACACAACGGTCACAGTGCGGAGCCACGGTCCGGCAAGTCCCCTGGCCAAAGGCCACCAACAATGAGTTAACCGGAATCCAATATTTCTCAGGCAACTTCTCACGAAGAGCCATCTCAGTCTGCAAAGGATTTTCGGTCTTCACATAGCCCCAGATATTCATAATTCGATGCACATGGGTATCCACACAAATAGCGGGAATAGCGAAGGCCTGGGCCAGGACCAGGTTAGCTGTCTTTCTCCCCACGCCGGGAAGAGAGAGTAACTCCTCCAGGGTAGCAGGGACCTTGGAGCTAAAAGATTTCATCAGCTTACCAGGCAGGGCCGCCAGATACCTGGCCTTATTCTTATAAAATCCAACTGGATAGATCAGTTTCTCCAGTGTTTTTTCATCCAGCTCCGCCAAGGTTTCCACTGTTGCAGCCCTGGCAAAAAGCTTCTCTGCAGCCTGAGCTGTCACCTCATCTTTGGTTCGGGCCGAAAGAATCGTCGCCACCAGCACCTTAAAGGGATCCCTGGTCTGCACCGCGATCAAATCAACCACCGGTACCTGATACCCCTTCACCTCTCCTGTGAGAACCTGCAAAAACTTCTCTATATCAATGGCCATTGTTCCTTCCTTCCCTCTGCTAACTTTCTTAAACCTCTTTTTTCCCCATTCTAACCTGATCCCGGTCGAGAAACAAGATTGCACAATTGGCCGCAGAAAGTTAGAGTACGACACAGGTGAGAAAAACGTGGGGTAAAGATGGCAAAGAAAACAATACAACTGGAACCAATGGAACCGATACCTTTCCCTTCGACCTTCAGCCTTTGTTCTTCAGTCGCCACTTTCCAGCCGCCATCCCTTTAGTACCTTAGAAATTCTTTTCGTGTTTTTTTTGAAAAGAATTTCTAAGGTACTTTCACCCCTTGGGGTACTGTACTGAGTGCCGGCTTACCGTTCATCACCGGTGTTAGCCATCCACTTGCATACCAACAAATAGAGTCATGAAAACGCCTCACCTCCTCCCCCTTCCGGCAACTCTTGATGAGTGCAGAACCCGTGGCTGGCACGAGCTTGACATCATCTTGGTCACGGGGGATGCCTATGTGGACCACCCCTCCTTTGGAATCGCCCTGATTGGCCGTCTCCTGGAAAGCAGAGGCTATCGGGTAGCCATTCTGGCCCAACCTCGATATGACTGCAACGAGGACTTCAAACGCTTTGGCAGACCACGTCTCTTTTTCGGAATCTCCGGAGGCAATCTCGACTCCATCGTCGCCAACTATACCGGTAACGGCAAGGTACGGGAGCAAGACGCCTTTTCCCCAGGCGGTAATCCCTGGCGAGGCATGCAGAAAGAGAAACAGGCAAGAAGGAGACCAGACCGAGCCTCTCTCTTCTATGCCAACCTGGCCCGTAGCGCTTATAAAGACGTCCCTATTATTCTTGGCGGAATCGAAGCCTCACTACGTCGTTTTGTCCATTACGATTATAAGCAGGAGAAATTACGTGGATCCCTGCTCAGCGATGCCAAGGCAGACCTCCTGGTCTATGGCATGGGAGAAAGGAGTGTCCTCCAGATTGCTGAGCGACTGGACAAAGGCCACGGTCTTGCTGATATAGCCGGTACCTGTGAACGGCTGAGCGAAAAGGATTTTCAAACCTGGCAGGAAGGACATGAGGGAGCAATCACCCTGCTACCATCATGGCAGGATATTGAGGGCAAGCTGGCCCTCTTTCTCCAAGCTGAAAAAGAGGTCGACAGTCAGGCCAGGAGTTTTTCCAACAAAATCCTGATCCAGAAACAACAGAGCGCATGGATCATCCAGCACCCCCAGCCCCCAATTCTGAGCAGCGAGGAGATGGACAACCTCTACGAACTCCCCTATACCCGTTGCGAACACCCCGCCTTTCCTGATGTCCCGGCAGCCAGGATGATTCAACATTCCCTGACCACCGTCCGCGGTTGCTGCGGCAACTGTTCCTTCTGCGCTATCGCCCGCCACCAGGGACCAGCCATTACCAGTCGCAGCCAAAAATCCCTGCTCCGAGAGGCGGACAGTGTCAGCTCCATGGCAAATTTCAAGGGGACCATCAGCGACCTGGGTGGCCCCACTGCAAACCTCTATGGCGTCTCCTGTCGCATCGGTTCCTGCAAACGCTATGACTGCCTCTACCCCAAGGTCTGTAAAAACCTGGAGATAGACGAGAATTCCTTCCTTTCCCTTCTTCGCACGATCTCGGCCCTTCCCAGGATCCACCATGTCTTTATCTCCTCGGGCCTGCGCATGGAACTCCTGACCCGGACTCCGAAACTCCTCAAAGAAATCATTCGTTCCCACACTCCCGGAGCACTGAAAATTGCACCGGAACACACAGAACAAGAGGTCCTGGAACTGATGCACAAGGAATCCCACGAGCAGCTCCGAGAACTGTTAGCTCTTAGCCGTAAACTGGCTCAGGAGGTCAACAAAAAGATCCATTTCACGCCTTATATCATCTCGGCCCATCCCGGATGCAGGGAGCGCCATACTGTAGCTCTGGTCCAACGCCTGCAGCAGCTTGGCCTCGAGCTCACACAATTCCAAGATTTTACCCCCACCCCCGGCACACTGGCAACCGCCATGTATGTCACTGGCCTGCATCGGGATACAGGCGAAGCAATTTATGTCGCCCGTAAACACTCCGAACGGATGAAGCAGAGGCGTATTCTGGAAGAAGAACTGCACAGAAAAGAGAGAGGGTGGAAGGAGAAAAAGAAAAAAAAGAACATTAAAAAAAGCCAGTCATAATTCCTGCCACTTCAACCACTCTGTCTCCTCACGTTTTGCCCCATGCCCCAACCTCCTTTCCCTGCCCCCCCCTACCTTACCCAGTTAGCTATCAAAAAATTCCATATAAATCATAATTCATCTTGTAATCACCCCCCCTCTCCCCTATATTCTATCTTTTTTTGCTCACCCGACATACCTTTCACCTCTCTTTTACTGGTTTAGCTGCGATTGTTATGAAAAAAAGTCCAAGAGCCAAGGTTATTACGGCTGTTATGCTGGTCATTATAACCATCTGTCTTGTCTTTCAGATCCTCCTCTATCGTGAGAATCAACGCAGCATGCAACTCATCATCAACAGCAAGGGCAAAACTGCCGCCATTGTTGCCGAATCCATCGTCGACCAGACCAGCATTCAATATCAACTCCGCATCAAAAGTTTTCTCGACTATAAAGCATCAAAGAACCGGGAATTGATGCTCCAGGCCTTTGCCCGTCGTGATCGCCAGGAACTTCTGAGACTAAGCAAGCCTTTTTTTGCGATCCTGCAAAAGGAAAATCCCCACGTTTCCAGCATGGGCTGGATCCTTCCCGACAACCACGCCTTTCTCCGAGTCCATTTGCCAGAAAGCTTTGGCCAGGATATCTCCGAAATTCGTCCTGATATTGCAGCAGTCAACACCTTCCACGAACAGCGATCCGGGTTCAGCACCGGCTACAGCGGACTTCAGTACCGGGTTATCGAACCTGTTTTTTACCAAAACAACTATCTTGGAGCCGTACAGATCGGTATCGATGCCCACGTTCTCCAGGAAACCATTGAAAGAAAGCTGGAAGCCCCTACCGGGGTCGCCATTCTTAACAGTGAGAGCAATTCAATTCTCACAAAACACAGGGAAGGGATTTCCGGCTCGACCCATACCATTGAGTCTCCAACCCCTACCCTCTTCCAAGATATTGTTCATCTTGACTGGAGCAAGAACCAGTACCGAGTAAACTTGGATGGCAAGCCCTATATCATCTATACAGTCTACAATCTCTTAGATTTTCAAAACAAGAAACTTGGAGTGCTCTTTGTGGCCCTGGATATCAGCCAGGAAATCATGGCAAGGCGATCTCTTATTTTCTCTGCCCTGCTCCTCAGCGCCCTGCTCATTGGGCTCTCCTTTGTTATTCTCTATTCCAGTTACGGCCATCTGGTACAAAAAATTGTCAATCTCAACTCCTCTCTGGAAAAAAACAACAGAGAACTGGAAAATCGAGTGGAGGAGCGAACCACCGAGCTCCTCCTCGAAATCGAGGAACGCAAAATTACCGAGCAGAAACTCCATAAAGCGGAAAAGATGGAGGCCATTGGCCTCATGGCCGGAGGTGTCGCCCATGATCTCAACAATATCCTCTCCGGGGTGGTGAGTTATCCCGAGATCATTCTTCTCCAGCTCTCTGAAGATAATAAATTATATCGCCCTATCAAGGCCATCCACGAATCAGGCCTGCGGGCAGCTGCTGTGGTCTCCGATATGCTGACTGTAGCCCGCAGCGCCGCCAATGTCCATGAAGTCGCCAACATAAACACTATCGTCAAGGAACACCTGAACTCCCTGGAAGGGAAAAAACTTCTCAGCCAGTATCAGGATGTCAAAATATCCATCCAACTTGCCCCGGAACTTCACAACATCAAATGCTCTCCAGTGCACATCAAAAAATGTTTGATGAATCTCGTCATCAATGCCGCAGAAGCCTTGGCCAACTCGGGACAGATTACGATCAGCACCCAGAATTGTCGTCTCGACGAAGACCCAATGCAAAAAAATGCACTCCTCGGAAAGGAGTGTGTCGCTCTGGTGGTCAAAGATAACGGCCCCGGTATTGCGGCCGAGGACCTTGAACACATATTTGAACCTTTTTATACCAAGAAAAAGATGGGCCGCAGCGGTACCGGCCTGGGCCTTGCTGTTGTCTGGAATGCTATCCAGGATCATGATGGCACCATCAAGGTGGAAAGCGATAAGAAGGGGACCTCATTTACCCTCCTCTTTCCCGCCAGTATGGACCAGAGCCTCTGCAGCCCCAAAGAAGATATTCCCCTCAGCAATCTCCAGGGCAATGGAGAGCACATCCTGATTGTTGATGATGAACCACATCAGCGCCACATTGCCTCCCAACTCCTCTCCCTCCTCAATTACCAGGTGGACACAGTTAATTCGGGGGAAGAGGCAATCGCTTTTATTCGTGAACAGAAAGTTGACCTCCTTCTTTTAGATATGCTCATGGACTCCGGTATCAATGGCCGTCAGACCTATGAAACTATCATCAAAATCCAACCACAGCAGAAGGCCGTCATCGCCAGCGGCTTTTCCGAAAGCGAGGAAGTCAAGCAGGCCATGAAACTTGGGGCCGGTGCCTTTATCAAAAAGCCATACACCTTTGAACAACTTGGCCTGGCCATCCACACAGCTCTTCAGGAAGAAGAAAGTGATGAGAACAAGGAGGACATCAGCTCCAACAGTTGAACTGGCAAACAGGGTCAGGGATTCAGCCGCTCTTCATGCTTTTTCATTCATGAACAGTCCGTGGATTTCCATTTCGAACTCCCCCCAACCTAAAAACCTGGAGCTATCGCCCCCTGCCAAGGAAAAACGAATCCGCACCTTCTGCTCAACAGAGGGAACTCCCAGCGGACGGTCCACTTCGCCAATAACTGGACTCAAAGGCAAGGGAGAAGCAAAGAGCCTGAAGAACAGTTTTGTCGGGTAACACCCTGCTACCACAGCATAGTACCCTTTGGGATCCCGTTGCATACCTGCCACGTCTGGTGTCTTTTTTTCATTGACAACGCAGCATATTGCCATGGAAGAAAGCCAATCATTATCAATTTTAATTAATGCTATCAATCTTTATTATAAGCTTTACCTAATGAAGGTATTCGATTACCATAAACGTAATTGTCGAGTACTATAAATTCATCGTCGAAACTGCAGGAGAGCGCCGTGTCCGCCACAGACGTGGACAGTCTGCAGGCAGGCGCTTTTCTGAAACCAGGATAACTATTGCAGGAAAAGGAGAATCGGTATGGCATTGCGAACGGACCTGAAAGACAGGGATGACTGGCAAAGCTTGGATACTCTACACTCAGGCAGAAAAACTGCTTGCCCAAATGGGAATTCTCCCGGAAAGGACTGCTGGAAACGTGCCCTCCGGGAAGATAATGTCTGTTTTTTCTCAGTCTGCCTTGATTGTTTTGTCTATCTGTATCAACAGAAGAAAGCAACACTAAGCAGAAACGAAATTCAGGATATCCTGAAGGCAAGAAAAAACATCACTCAAGAGAATTACAGTTTCCCCCCTTCGAGTAACAAATCGATGAAAATGGCTTCAGAGCAGTTATAGACAACCACTTGACATAACTAGCCATTGACATGGAATTTTCTCCCCTCACTCATCCGGGCGGTGGTGTCTTCTCTTTATTCAGCTCTCGAGCCGCGTGCCATCTTAGGCTGCCGGAATTTTTCCCTTAGCTGGTATCTCCCAGGCTCTGCCTTAAAAAGATCCTCTCTCATAAAAAAGTTACAACAGCCTCTTTCTGCTCCGTTGCAGGAAACGAAACAAAAAAGGCCAGTTATGACTCCTGTCACAACCGGCCTTGCTAATCAATAAGTGCGACCGCACTTGATATCAGCCGCTTCAACCACTCTTCGGTGGTTTTTTTTCCATATGCTCGTCGTCGTTCTCTGATTCGGCTTCGTCTTCGACGCTACCTGCGTCGTGTTCTGGCTCGGTTCCTTCTTCGACGCTACCTGCGTCGTGTTTAGCTCCACCTCAGCCGCTGCCTGCCGGTTCTTTCTTCATCTCCAAGGCTTCTTCTACATGCTCTTCGACGCTACCTGCGTCGACTTTGCTGCCGCCTCAGCCACTGCCGGGCGTGTGTTTTTCAGTGCCAACTGCACTGGGCTTGGTACCGCCTCAGCCACTGCTAGCACTGGCACTACCGGCAACGGAGACACCTCCGCCGGCCAGCAGGCCGACAACTCCGATTCCGGCAAGGATCTTTTTCAGTTCCTTTGCGTCCATGGTCGATTCTCCTTTACTAGGATGAGCCCTTTTCCCCACGAAAAGGACAGGATATATACAGCCTATGGCAACTGTTAATTCCATTCATATATCCTATCATGCTTTATGACACCGTGTCAAAAACTTTCCGATGAAGCGAACGGTTAGGAATCAAGTTCATCAGGGCCAAAAGAGACGGCATCAGCGACCTTCTTCCTCCCGAGAAAAAGCATAAACAAACGATCCAAGCCCATGGCAATTCCTGCTGCCCGTTCGATTCGGCCCAGATCCTTCAGAAAACGTTCAGGCATTTTTTTCTGTCTCCCCCTTTCATTGTCCATCGTTGCATACTCTTCCTCAAAACGTTTGCGCTGCAGATCCGGGTCAGTGAGTTCGGAAAAACCATTGGCCAGTTCAATGCCTGAGACATAGAGTTCAAAACGTTCGGCCACGTCAGGTTGCCCCGGTTTCGGGCGGGCCAGGGAGGCAAGTTCCAGGGGATAGTCACAAAGAAAGGTTGGCCTGTCCTGTCCAAGCTGTGGCTCCACCTGCTCTACCAACAGCTGATCAAACACATCCTTTTCCAAGGCCTCGGTCACAGAAACTGAACAATGACGGCTGAAGGCCTCTGCCACGGTGAGTCGCTCCCAGCCCACATCCAGGGGAACGGGAAAAACACATCCGACCATCTCTCTTGTCAGAAAATCGAACAGGTTTTCGCAGTCTGTCATCAGGGCACCATAGTCTGCATCGAGACGATACCATTCCAGCATGACAAACTCCTCCAAATGGAGGCGACCACGCTCACCTTGGCGAAAACAGTGACAGATCTGAAAAATCTGATCACAGCCGGCAGCCAGCAATCGCTTCATATATAACTCGGGAGAAGACTGGAGGAAATGGCTTCCGGAGGGAATGGGGACAATATACTTTTCAGGAATCAGCAAGGGTTGGCGGATCGGGGTATCGACCTCAAGGAAGCCCTGCTCCTCAAAAAAAAGACGGATAGCCCGAAAAAAAGCTGCACGCATCTGCAGCCCATCTCGATCAAGCATAGAGAAAAGTATCCAGAGACAACATTTATAAAAACGCCAAGCAGTTGGAGTTGGTCAGAATGTACCTGTTTCACAATCCTCCAGCTGGAACCGATCAGTCTTGCGAGGGATAGCGACCTCTCCGAGCAAGGCTGATCGGGTGCAGATGGGGATCCTGTGCAACGGGTACAGTTATTCTTTGACGCGGGTTACATAAGCCCCGGTGCGGGTATCAATCTGGATCTTGTCACCCTCCACAACAAAGGGGGGAACGTTAAGGACATAGCCTGTCTCTACGGTAATTGGTTTGGTATCAGTACCGGAAGTATCACCCTTAGCCCAGGGTTCGGCCACAGTAACCAGGAGATTGACAAAGATGGGTAGGGTCACATCAATGGGTTTGTCTTCAAAGAGCAGGACTTGCAGTTCCATATTGTCTTGAAGAAAGTTTGCATTCTCACCCAGCTGTTCCTTGGTAATATAAATCTGGTCAAAGTTCTCAGTATCCATGAAATGATATTCATCATCCTGATTATAGAGATACTGCATCTTCCGCTCCTCAAGAGCAGGTTTGTCGAACTTATCATTGGAACGATACGTCTGGACCAACTGATTACCGGTAATCATGTTACGAAGTTTGCAGCGATAAAGGGCCTGTCCCTTACCCGGTTTGGAAAAATCAAATTCAGTAATAACATAAGGGGCAGCGTCGATGAGAACCTTGAGCCCTTTGCGCAGATCAGATGCACTGTACATAACATTCTCCGTGAAATCCCGAATCTTCGGGAAAGCTATTGTTCGTATTCCTTTTGCTGGAAAACTGTCTTTTTACTTTTATCAAAAGCAGACAGTATACCCGTACCCATGCTTCTTTGGCAACTGATAAAAATATCAAGAAACACAGTTAGATTGACTACCAGGCTGCCACCTGCATAAATTTTTGCGGCCCAAGCCCCCCCCTGATCTGGCACCTTATGATTGCTCTTTTTGCTGAGAATCCGGGGTGCCCCATTCTGGACCGGACACTCCGACTGCGTGTCATTCCAGCTGCCAAAAATATATTTTCCCCAAGTTACCCTTGTCATTCATCTCTCTTGGCTTTATGTATTGCTTTTGGCTTTTTCGCCTTCACCAATCTTATCTTTATGAAAACAACAGCGACAAACACGACAATGGACACAGCCCCCCCCGCCCACACCTCCCCAGACCCCATAGCCCTCTCCTGGTTTCGGGAGGGCGCCATGACCGCCTGGCCCATCTGTTTCGGATACATCCCCATTGGCCTCGCCCTGGGCGTTCTCGCCAGTCAAGCCGGCATCCCTGCCTGGGCCGTAACCATGATGTCTGCCCTCGTATTTGCCGGTTCTGCCCAGTTTATCTGTGTGGCCATGCTGGCCGCAGGGGCCTCCACCGGCTCCATTATCTTTACCACCTTTGCCGTCAACCTGCGCCACTTCCTGATGAGCTCATCACTGGCTGTCCACCTGAGCGGGGTACGCCGCCTCTTTCTCAATTTTTTTGCCTACGGCATCACCGATGAAAGTTTTGCTGTGAACATGACCCGCTTTCGGGCAGGCAACTGGGGGCGGTGGCAGGCCATCACCGTCAACCAACTGGCCAACCTGGCCTGGGTCGTGTCCACCACCTGTGGAGCGCTGCTCGGTCAGTTCATTCCGGTTGGTGCCTTTGGTACAGACTACGCCCTCACCGCCATGTTCCTGGCCCTGTTGATCTTCCAGCTTCACGACATCATTTTTATCTTCACCGGCCTGGCATCCCTGTGTATTGCAGTCCTCTGGTACCTGTTCATCCCCGGAGACAGCTATATCATCGGGGCCTCTATCTCAGCCGCCACCATTGGTTATTTTCTCAAACGTTACCGGGAGAAACGACGATGACTTTTGTCGACTACCTCTTTCTCTTTGGCGGCATGGGCCTTGTTACCTACATCCCCCGCTGGCTCCCCCTCTTCTACCTGGCCCATCGGAAAATGCCCCAATGGCTCATCGACTGGTTGAGTCTGATCCCGGTGGCCATCCTCACCGCCCTCCTTGCCCCCATCCTTTTCACCGATCAGGCTGCCCGCAGCCTGGAGATTGGAAAACCCGAGCTGCTGGTGGCCATCCCCACCCTCATCTTTGCCTTGAAAAGCAAAAGTCTGGGTGGAACCGTACTGGTCGGCATGGGGCTCTACTGGCTCACCGGCTTTATGGTCAGCTAACCACACAGAGCCAGATACGTGCCTTGGCTGAGGCGCTACGTTTTTCATTTCAAACTCTTATTCTGATTTCGCAACTGTCCAGAGAGTATTCAGTAACGGACAAATAACTGCTCTGTACCTGTTTAGATTTCTTGTTTTTTTATTACAGATTTTCAGAAGGGAGGCAAACCGGCCCATCCTGTATTTTTATTATTGACATCATACCTCTCCCATGGGATTAGTTGCCCAGTTAACTATTAAGGAGACAACTAATGAGTTCATGTGACGAAATATCCATTCCCCGGCTCATCTACAGAACGGCCCAGACCATGACCTTGCATGCAGAAAAGGCCCTCAAACCCTATGATCTTACGGCAGAGCAGTTTCACCTCTTGAAAAACATATTCGAGAACACACCCCTTTGCCAAAATCAGCTCTGTGAAATCGGCCACAAGAGTGCCGCAAACGTGACCAGGATCCTCGATCGTCTCGAGAAAAAGGGTTTTGCAAAGAGAGAAAAAAATCCGGCAGACCGGCGTTCCACCCTCCTTTTTCTCACTGCTCAGGGCAAAGAACTGGTACATGAGGTGAGCTCTCTGTTTGAATCCTTTACCGAACTCCTGACCAAAGGGATCCCCGAACAGGACAAAGCTCAGCTGACCCAACTCCTCCTCAAGGTACAGGATAACCTGGGCACATCGACAAAGACCTATCAATCATAATAACTTGTTCAAGGAGATACTCCCGTGCGACTTCTGTTAGTATTGCTCTCTTTCTGTTCTCTCCCCCTCCTCCTCCAGGCCCAGGAACCACCCCCGACCTCAGTAGTCGTCACAGAGGTGGTTCGGGAGACAATTGCCGAGACCCAGTCAGTGATTGGCATCCTCGTCTATGACCGCACCAGTGAAGTCTCCACCGAAGTGACAGGCCTTGTCCAGGAGGTCCTGGTCAGGGCAGGCGATCATGTGGAGGAGGGCGATGTCCTCGTTCGCCTGGATACAAAGCTCCTCGACAGTGACATCTCACTGAAAAAGACCCGTATCGCCCAGAATGATCTCCGCCAGCAGAACACCGAGAAAAATTTCAAACGGCTACAGGCCCTGTATAAAGAATCAGGGGTCAGTGAAAAGGATTTTGACGATGCCCTCTACACCTTCCAGGACGCCAAGCTGGAAAAACAGGCCCGCCAGGAAGAACTGGCAGGCCTCCTTATCAAACGGGAACGGAGCGTGATCCGCGCCCCCTTCAACGGGGTCATCCTGAGCAAAGAGGTGGATTCCGGGGCCTGGGTCCAGCAGGGAAAAATGCTGGTTTCCCTTGGTTCCAGCGACGATCTCTTTGTCCGGGCTCCCATTGGCGAGTCCCTGCTCCGCTACCTCAAAAAAGGTCAGCCGCTGACGGTGACCCTCAATGCATTTGAGGAAAAAATAGAAGGTGTGGTCGAGGACATAGACCCGGTGGCCGACGTCAAGACCAAGAATATCTTTGTCAAGATCAGGATTCCCGCACAGGAGATCGTGGCCGCCAACATGTCGGCAACGGTCCATCTTCCGGCAAGCACGGAAAAGGAACTCAGTATTATCCCCCGCGCCGCTCTGATCAAATTCCAGGGCAAGGACTTCATCTACACCGTCAAGGAGGACAAGGCGGCCATCCTGCCGGTCAATATTGTTGCATTCATGGGAGATCGGGTCGGAGTGGACAACCCCTACATTAGCGCCGGAATGGTGGTGGTGATCGAAGGCAATGAACGGCTGCGCCCTGACCAGGCAGTCCAGGTGGCCGGAGAAAAGTAATGGATCTTATTAAATATTCTCTGGAAAAACCTGTATCGGTCACCGTGGGGGTAATCCTCCTTCTGGTCTTCGGCATCATCGGGCTCAACAAACTGCCCGTCCAGCTGACCCCGGATGTGGAGACACCTCAGATCACGGTCAAAACCAACTGGACCGGGGCCACCCCCTACGAGATCGAAAAAGAGGTCATCGAGCAGCAGGAAGAGGTGCTCAAGGGACTGCAGGGTCTGACCAAGATGGAGAGTGCCAGTTACAACGGCTATGGCGAGATTACCCTCTCCTTCGAACTGAAGACCTCTCTCAATGAGGCCCTCCTCCGGGTCTCCAACAAGATCAACGAGGTCGCCGATTACCCGGAAAATGTCAACCGTCCGATCATCGAATCGGCCGGTGCCAACTCCTCTCCCGTCATCTGGATGATGCTCAAACCGCTGGCAGAAAACAGCGAGGCCATCAACCACTACCGCAGTTATTTTGAAGACAATGTGCGTCAACATCTGGAACGGGTCAAGGGAGTGGGGTCCCTCTTCATCTTCGGCGGCACTCTCTCCGAGCTCAATATCACCCTGGACATGGACCGCATGGCCAGTCACAACATCTCCATCAACCAGGTCATCAACGCAGTCCGCAATGCCAACCAGACCAACTCGGCAGGGGTCCTGGGGATTGGCCGCAAGAACTACCGTATCCGGACCATGGGCCAGTTTCAGTCTCCGGCAGATGCCATGGAGGTAGTTGTCTTTGATGACGGTATAAAGCGGGTCTACCTGCGGGAAATAGCCGAGGTCGACAACGGCTATGCCAAAGAAAACATTGCGGTCCTGCACAGCGGCGAGCCGGTGATCGTTATCGGCGTCCGCAAGGAACCTGGGACCAATGTCCTGGCCATGACCGAAAGACTGGAGCAAGAGGTTGAACGGCTCAACCAGGGCCTGCTTGGCGAAAAAGAACTCTACATTGACTGGGTCTACGACCAGCGCCCCTATATCAACACCGCCATCGACCTGGTAAAAAAGAACGTGGCCATCGGCGGTCTGCTGGCCCTCTGTGTCCTCCTCGTCTTCCTGCGCAGTATCCGTTCCACTCTGACCACGGCAGTGGCCATCCCCATTTCCGCCATCGGCGCCTTTATCTTTCTCTGGATCACCGGCCGCAACCTGAATGTGGTCTCCCTGGCTGGCATCTCCTTTGCCGTGGGTATGCTGGTGGACAACTCCATCGTGGTCATGGAAAACATCGATCGCCACCGCAAGATGGGAAAATCTGCCTATAGTGCGGCCTGGGAAGGAACCCGGGAGGTCTGGGGTGCAGTATTTGCCTCCACGGCCACCACAGTGGCCGTCTTTCTGCCCATTATCTTCATGCAGGAGGAGGCAGGGCAGCTCTTTCGCGACATTGCCATTGCCATCACCTTTTCCATCCTCATCAGCCTCTTTGTCTCCGTCTCCGTCATTCCCACCCTGACCTACCATCTCTTCAGGGGGGGCCGGTCGGAAAAACAAAACAGACTGCAAACGAGCGTCGCAGGCCCCTTTCTGGCCCGGCTCATCATGCGTTTTTCCGATATCTGCCTGAAAAACGTCTTTACCCGGCTGACCACCGTCATCTCCTTTACCTCGTTCTCCATCGGCCTCATTTTCCTCCTCCTGCCCAGTGCCGAATACCTGCCCCAGGGCAACCGGAACCTGATCCTCAACATCCTTATCCCGCCGCCGGGCTACTCGCTGGAAAAAATGAAGGAACTTGGGACCTTTGTCTACAAGGAGTCAGAACCCTATTTCCATGAAGACGGAAAAGACGGAATTCCCCAGATCAAAGACATGTTTTTTGTCGGGGCAGACCGTTTCACCCTCTTTGGTGGAATCTCCACCCACGAAACCAGAGGGGCAGAAATGATGCCCCTCTTTACTCGCATCATGCAATCCATCCCAGGCGTCTTCGGGGTCAGTATCCAGGCCGGCATCTTTGAAAGCGGCATCGGCGAAGGACGTACCGTGAACGTCAACATCGCCGGAGAGGATATCGAGCAGATCGTGGCAGCCGGCCGAACCCTGTTTGGTGCCATCAGTGCCAAAATCCCCGCATCCCAGGTTCGTCCGGTTCCCTCTCTTGAGACCAGTTATCCGGAGATCCAGGTGGTTCCCAACAAGGAAAAACTTGCTGCCGGCGGCATGACCGGAAAAGATCTGGGAACCTACATCGACGTCCTCATGGACGGACGCAAGGTCGACGAATATCGACCGGAAGGGAGCAAACAGAAGGACATGGTCCTCACCGGCAGGGAGACGATCTTCTCCTCACCCGAGAATATCCTCAAGGCCAGCATCGTCAATGGCCAGGGCAGTCTCATCCGGATAGGAGATGTGGCCGATCTGGTCTACAGCCAGGGCATGCCCCAGATCAACCACCTGGAACGCAAACGGACCATCACCCTGCAGGTAACCCCACCCAAGGACCTGCCCCTGCAATCAGCCATGGATATCATTGAAAAGGAGACCGTGGCCCCCATGAAGAGCGCCGGACAACTGCCGGGAGTCGAGATCACCATCGGCGGCAACGCCGACAAACTCACCGAGGCCCGTCAAGCCCTGCAATGGAACCTGCTTTTGGCCCTGCTCATCACTTATCTCCTCATGGCAGCGCTTTTTGAGAACTTTCTCTATCCCCTGATTATTATGTTTTCCATCCCCCTGGCAGCAGCCGGAGGGTTCCTCGGTCTACAGGCGGTCAATACCTTCATCGCCCCCCAGGGATTTGATATCCTGGCCATGCTCGGCTTCATCATCCTCATAGGAACTGTGGTCAACAACGCCATCCTCATCGTCCACCAGTCCCTGAACAATGTACGCCACAACGGACTGGAGGGTATCACCGCCATTTCCGAGGCGGTGCGCACCCGGATCCGGCCCATCTTCATGAGCGCCACCAGCTCCGTGCTGGCCATGCTGCCCATGGTTCTTTCCACCGGCTCCGGCTCCGAGCTTTACCGGGGCCTGGGTTCCATCCTCCTGGGAGGACTGGCCCTGTCCACCCTCCTGACTCTCTTTGTCATCCCGGCACTACTGGCCTTTGTCATCAAATTTGAAAGGAGTCGTTCCCATGAAACGCTTTAGTCTCATTCTCCTCCTCCTCGTTATGGCCCCATCGGCCATGGCCCTGGATCTTGCCGAGATGCAGGAGAGTGCCACCCGCAACCGAGAGGTCATCAAACGCTACCAGGTCAGCCTGGAAAAGAGCGGCCAGGAGGTCCAACGGGCCAGAAGCGGCTACTACCCCTCTCTGAACATCGGCTATGAGGTAAACAATCTGGATGAGCCCTCCCTCTTCGAAAACCGGGAAAACAGCTCCATCTACTCCACGCTCACCATGAACCTCTTTGCCGGCTTCCGGGATCGCTACTCCATTGAGTCTGCCCAGATTCTGGAGAAGGTGGAAGGGTATCGACTGCAGGGGGTTGAGCAGGATATCCAGCTTAATGTGGCCCTCCGCTATCTGAGCGTCTATGAACGGAGAGCAAATCTCACCGTGACCCGGGATGCCTATAAAACCCTGGAGCGCATCTACCAGGACGGACAACAACGGCTGGAGGTGGGACTCATCGGCAAAAATGAACTGTTGAAGTTCAAGGTCGATCTGGACAACGCCAACATCACGGAGCAAAAAGGGCAGGCCGATCTGGACAAGAGCATCCAGCTCCTGGGCCGCGAGATCAACCGTCCAGTCCGCCTGGACGATCTGGGATTTGAGGAATTTTCTCTCCTCCCCCAAGTCGAGGACATGGAGGCGTGCACAGAAAAAATGCTCACCAGCCGCTCCGAAATCCTGGCCCTGGCAGGACTGACAGAATCTGCATCCGTACAGGTCAAGGCTGAACAGAGTGCCTATTACCCCCGGCTGGACATGATCGGCAGTTATTCACGTTATGATGACGATTTCCTCAACGGTGCGGGAGAGATCACAGACGAAGAACTGCGAGCCCAGATGGTCCTCTCCATGAATCTCTTTGACGGCTTTTCGCGGGAGTCTGGCATCTCTCAGGCCAAGCTCACGGTACGCGAGATCCAGTATGATCTGGCAGAGCTGAAAAACAGTCTGAGCACAGATCTTGCCAACCTCTTCATCGATTACCGGGTGAGCATGGCCAATGTAGAGGTGGCCAAAGAAGATATCCGTCATGCCGAGGAAAACCTGCGTATCACCCAGCTCAAGTACAAAGAAGGGTTGCAGCGGGAATCCGATCTGCTGGATGCAGTAACCAACCTCTCCCGGGCCCGTTACAACGAGGTGTCCGTCATCAGAACAGTCTTTGAAAATGCCTTTCGCATCACCAGGATGGTAGAGGGTTTCCACTACCGGAGCAGTTCCTCCTGATGCTCTGCCGGCAGAACTTTCATTATGGCTGGATTATCGTTTTCTCCGGGATCCTGGCCATCGTTGCTGTCCTGGGCCTGGGGCGTTTTTCCCTGGGCATGATCCTGCCCTCAATGGGCAGTGACCTGAATCTCAGCTACAGTCGGATGGGCTTTATCGGCACCGGCAACTTCATCGGCTACCTTCTGGCTGTGGTCGTCAGCAGCAGGATGGTGAAACTTCTGGGCTACCGTACAGTTATCAGCGGCGGAATATTCCTGGTAGGCACTTCGATGATTGTAGTAGGAGGGGCAAATGGCTTCTGGCTGGCACTGACCGCCTTCTTTTGCACCGGCATCGGCAGCGGCCTTGCCAATGTCCCGGTCATGGTCCTGATCTCCCACTGGTTCGGTTCCTCCATGCGCGGTCGGGCAACCGGCCTGGTCGTATCGGGCAGCGGCCTGGGCATCATGCTCACCGGCCTGCTGGTTCCGGCAATCAACAACTGGGCAGCCGACGGTCAGGGGTGGCGGACAAACTGGCTCATTCTGGGCAGCCTGGTCCTGGCAATCGGCCTCGTCTGCGCCCTCCTCATTCGCAACCGCCCGCAAGACCTGGGACTTACGAATATCGAGACAAGCCCAAAGAGAAAAGAAGATAACCAGCCGGACCTGCTCAGCAAACAAGCAAAAACAACTGGCAAGCGCGTCTTCCTCCACCTGGGCAGCATCTACTTTTTCTTTGGCTTCACCTATGTCATCTACGTGACCTTTGTCATCACCACCCTGATCAATGACTACAGCTTTAGCGAGGCGGTGGCCGGACGTTTCTGGTTCTGGTTCGGCCTCCTGGGCATCTTTTCCGGTCCCCTCTTCGGCTCCCTTTCCGACCACCTGGGCAGGGGCCGAACCCTGGCCCTGGTATTTACCCTGCAGGCTGTCTCCCACCTCCTCCTGGCCCTCAACCCACTGCCAGGGAGCGTCTATTTCTCCATCGCCCTCTTTGCCCTCTGCGCCTGGAGCGTCCCCTCCATCGTGGCCGCCGCCAACAGCGACTATCTGGGCCCCCTCAAGGCGGCCTCCGGCTTTGCTGCCATCACCCTGCTCTTTGGCATCGGCCAGATCAGCGGCCCGGCCCTGGCAGGAATCCTGGCCGAGAAGAGTGGCAGTTTTTCCCAGGCCTATTTGCTGGCAAGTGTGCTTACAGTCGCGGCTGCGATGTTGAGTTTGTTTTTGCCAAAGAGCGAACAGTGAACCTCCTTTTCTCTTTCAAAGAAAAGCCCGCACCCTTGCTCTCGACCTCTTTAACACCATTCAGAAGAATACCTCAATAAGAGAACCGCTTGTCCTCATTCACGGCCAGAACAATCACTTGTCGCAAGAGGCCATTACTGATCATTTGAGCCAAAAAAATAACCAGTATTCCAGGATAGGCGGAATCCGACTAACCTGGAATATGGATCAGAGCAAACAAGGGAAAGACAAAAGATTTCTTGCTTTTCCAAGACGCCCTTGATATTCCTTAACTTACTGAAATAAAAATACTTAAAAAGAATGCCGACCACACAACTCTCAATTAACTGAAGTGTCTTCTACCATTAACACCTTCCAGCAAATGTGGAACGATTCAAGGTCAAAATGGGAAAAACAGGAATTTTCCCAGGAGAGAGGCGTACGGGGCCCAAACCACGTTAAAAGGAAGAATATAAGATGAAAATATTGGTGCTCAACGGAAGTCCTCGGCAAAGTGGAACGGTCGCTTCCCTCCTCAAATTTCTAACAGAACCACTATCAGCCGAGCATGAAATCGAGTGGATTGATGTATGCAAACTCAATATGAAATATTGCAAAACCTGTATGGCCTGCCGGGAGAAAGAAACATGCATTTTGCCTGAAGATGATGCACACATAGTAGGTAAAAAAATTCGGGATGCTGATGCCTTGGTTATCGGTACGCCGACACACTGGGGGAACATGTGCGCACCGATGAAACTTCTTTTTGACCGCAATGTTCCAGTATTTATGGGAGAAAGCCCTAATGGCATGCCGGTTCCAAGGCAGAAAGGGAAGCGTGCTGTGGTCGTGACGGCATGCACGACACCGTGGCCCTTCAACTTCATTCTTCCTGAGAGCAGAGGAGCCATCCGAGCGGTCAGAGAGGTTCTATACTATGGGGGGTACAAGATAGTGGGTACGATAACGAAACCAGGAACCAAGAAGTCAAAAGAGATTTCGCCATCCTTAACAGCAAAGGCAAAGCGTCTGGGGGAAAAGCTCATACAGAGATGACCTTCTAACAAACGCATGCACCTCGGACTGGCAATTCCGCTACGCTCCATTGCCAGTCGGTTATGCGTGGCATTCGGCTACGCAATAAAATGGCCTGAGTAAGATAAGAAAATATATTCAACGCATTTTGCTAATAATAGCTATCATCTTCCATTGGAAACACCAGCTTGAAAGCACTCATAAACTATCAAAAAAATCAAATCGCAGCAAATCGAAAAGAATACGGTATTTACTATGATCAACTCAAAAAACCATCCTATTACCGTTTGATTGAGGCCGATAAAGAACGTTCTCGTCTCATCTCCGAAATCGAAGGCAAGGCTGGTTACCTTTGTAATGGAACAAAACCATTTGCACACACTGTTTCTCCGGGGTGCAGGCTTTGTGGAGAAGGTCATTGGTCATGCCTTTTCGTGAATAACCGATGCAACTGCAGGTGTTTTTATTGCCCGACGTCCCAGGTAGATACATCAACTCCTGAGACCCAAGGCATTACTTTCGACAAACCTGAAAATTACATTGAATACATTAAAAGGTTCGGATTTAAAGGCATTGGGCTGAGTGGCGGGGAGCCGTTGCTTACTTTCGGCACTACCCTTCATTTTCTGTCTAAAATAAAAAAAGAACTGGGCGATTCGGTTTATATTTGGATGTACACCAACGGAACACTTTTAGATGAAAAAAAAGCAATAAAATTAGCTGCAGCCGGTTTGGATGAAATCCGCTTCGACCTTACTGCCACAGAGTATAACACCAAAAACTTGAAGCTTGCCTTGGGTAAAATCCCAAACGTAACCGTTGAGATACCTGCAATTCCAGAAGACATCACACAGTTAAAAAACATGGTTATCGAACTCGACAGCCTTGGCGTAAATTTTCTCAATCTCCACCAAATGAGGCTTACGCCCTATAATTTTAAAAATCTATTCAATCGGAATTATACTTTTTTACATGGCGAGAAAATCACGGTTCTGGAATCGGAATTAACGGCACTAAAAATCATCAACTTTGTTTTTCAACAAGAGCTGAGATTAGCAGTGAATTATTGTTCATTCCATTACAAAAGCCATTACCAAAAATCCGCCTTCCGCAAAAAAGCGGCGGCTTTTGTTTTTAATGAGCAGGAAGAAGTCAATCAAAATGGTTTTATTCGCAACCTTAGTCTACAAGGAATTTCCATGCCGCTTAACGCACTGGGAAACCAGCTGATCCAGTTGTCTCCTGAAGGAAATGGATGGCGGATTTCACAAGATCAGAAGCAGATATTTCTTACAAAAAACTCGCTCCTTCAAATACAACTTGGTGAGGAACCGGTTTTTGTGGATTACAAGGCAGCAACAATCAATGAAAAGCCATTAGAGGATGGAATTGAGATTACAATTTCCGGGTTGAAACACATCTTTGTAGTGAAAGATACAGGCAGTGGCTCCATCCAGATTGAGACAAAAGAAAGGGAAAGTTTTTGTGAAATGATGGAAGGTCGCCTACCAGACAATGCGATGGATACAGAAGAACTTTTTGATGTTTCGAAAAAGGAACTTCCCGCCACAGGATTTGCAGAATACTTTTAGTTCAGTATATCAATAATGAGTAAATATGGTGCCAGATTTATGTAAGCTCACATATCTTTTATCAAACGGCACAAATTGCCGAACATGGCGCTTCAACGGACGAAAAACCCGCGCCGATGATCTTTTCGTTGAACCTGTAAAAAAACCTGCTTTTGCATAGGTTGGAGATTCCCCACAACGAAATATCAGATAGTTACAAGCCATAAAATTAACAAAAAGAACTTTTTCTACAGACTCGTTCGGCGGCGGAATCCCCCCAAGATCAAAACAATCAATCCGCTTGAATAATACTAAAAGGAATAGCCCATGCCGATTTTTGAATTTGAGTGTAAAGATTGTAGTAATAAATTTGAAGAATTAACAAAGGTGCAAGAAAAAATCTGCTGTCCTCAATGCAAATCATGCAATCTTAGAAAACTGATCTCAGCCTTTAGTACAAACTCAAATGATAGCAAATGCAATTGGGGTGATCCTAGCCTGCCCAATAAGCAAGAGTTTGAACGAATAAGATCCAAGGATTCTGAGTAAACAAACCTTGCCAAAAGCTTAAGAGAATCAGAATATGAAATATTGAAAAATCCCCTATGATATTTAGCAATATTGGGTATCGCCGAACCAGGCGGTTCACTTGCCGCTGGGAAGCACGGTGGCGCTGACGTGGCAGGTTCATTGGCAGCGCAGTGATCTTGATCATTATTCATATTTCATAGATGCCAGACGGGGTCTCATTAAGTGAAAAATTTATAAAGGTCAAATCATGGAAAAATTGTTTAATATTATATTTTCTGGAGTTCATCTGCTCGCCGCTATAATTCTTATGGTTCTGTCCCTCATAATTATGGGATGGTCTGTTTATGACGTCATTTCCAGCATTGGGGTAGAAACTGAGTTTATTCCACTAATGCTTCAGTCTGTAGGTGCAATAATTATATCTGCAGCCATTATTGATGTTGCACAGTATATGATGGAAGAAGAAGTATTTTTGAATAAAGAGCTTCGTGATCCGGAAGAAGCAAGAAGAACAATTACAAAAATAATTGTAATTATCACTATCGCAGTGAGCATCGAAGGATTGGTTTATATATTTAAAGCAGGAACGAATGATCTCACCCTCCTGCTGTATCCGGCTTTACTCATTATGGTATCAGCTATTTTAATTGTGGCACTCGGTCTATATCAAAAGTTAAGTGCAACAATAGAAAAAACAGAGAAAGAAAACGCATAACGAATAAGGATAGATTGTGAGAGCGGAGCGAACCATAATCTTATCCTGGGTTGGACAAGCCCGTGGCTACTTATAAGGAATTATATTTTTTAGGAAGTGGCTGTAAAGGTGACTTGTGAAAAAGTGCTGGGATGTCAGGACGCACCTGTGCTTTTGCCTGGGTCAGGCAAAAAAATGGTGCGATATCATAAAGTGAGCTTCCTCCTGTTTTAAGGAAAGATGAGCCTTGGCCAGAGAAAAAAACTACCCCGGTTTCCCTCTATTTCGTCTGAATACCATGACAACCATAGCAGCCTGACAACAAGCATACTTGAAAGCTGGTCTTGGCGTGGCTGTGATTTGTGGGAGTATCACCCGCAATATCAGTTGGATCAAAGAACGGAGCGTTGTGACCTTTACCGCGACGTATATGCACAAGCTTTCGCTCAGCATCAATGTCACCTACTTGAAGAGATAAGGCTTCGGCCAAGCGAAGTCCCATGGAATAGGTTGCAAGCAGGAAAACACGACAACCCAATTTCTTAGTTGCATTTACAAGCCTTCTACCTCAGTAGGAGTAAAAATGTCTGCAATAGATTGGACCTTGGGAGACTTTACTATCTCTACCCATTGCCATTCTTTTTTCAAAAAAAACTTCCAGAAGAACTGAAGTCCAAGACGATCTAATTTGACAGTGCTCCACGAATGGGATTCAACCTGCTCAGAAAAATAGTTCTACAAATCATCCTTAGTTAATTTCTCGGGAGTTTGGTCAAAGTGATCTCTAACCCTGCGGACCGCACGGGAATATGCATCAAGAGGAGAATCACTTTTCCCTTGTAATTTGAGCAGTTGCAAATGGCGCGAATACAAGGTAGCGAATCATTTTACTTCTGTCTTTTTCATGGTATACTCCTTTTTATTGTAAGCTCCCAGAATTGGATACATTCAGGAGTCATACACTATTTTGTTTTTTCCCCGCCGCGACAGCGGCTTCGTTCAACAAGCCAATAAACGCTGACCCCAAGCACGTCCGCTCTCTGGTTTTGCCTGCTTTCGTGTTTACCAGCTTCGGCCAAGTACTGGTTCCCCTTGGGAGAGGTTATCGTACCGATAGGAGCGACCGCTTCGCAGTCGATCCTATCGGGCGCTGTTGAGTGCTTCGAACGTGTTGGATAGTCTCACGCTACTCGCTCCACCTATCCAACGCGTTCGAGCCGACTCCGCTTCTCGATGTCTCCGCAGGCAAGCTTGCTCGGACATCTGCGATGCTCGCGGCTCAACAGTGCCCGTTACCTGTAATACTAAAAGCATTTCATCTCTTTCAACTACGGGAATTCAACATGGCAATGGATTCAGTAACTACAAAGAAAGTTATTGGTATTACCCTTGCGGTTATAGGACTTGGTCTCACATTATGGGGCTATCAGTTGTCTGGTTCTGTTGGTTCACAAATTACACAAGCGGTTACAGGTTCAGATACAAATAAGGTAATGGCTTTCTACAGTACTGGTGCTGTCAGTTTTGTTGTTGGCATATACCTTTTCACAAAAAATTAAACTGGAGGTATCATGGATATCAATAGCTTAATAATTTTTTTAGCAATTGGCGCGCTAGCTGGGTGGCTTGCTGGCAACATAATGAAAGGAAGAGGATTTGGCGTCGTAGGTAATATTCTTGTGGGAATAGTTGGTGCTGTATTGGGTGGCTTTGTTTTCAGTTTGCTAGGCCTCACAGCAAGCGGGTTAATAGGCTCTATTATTACAGCCACTGTTGGCGCTGTTATTTTGTTATATATAATTAGTATTGTTAAGAAGGCTTAACTCAATAACAGCTGACAAGAAAATCAATCTGACAAATATTTCAGTGGCCAAAATCTTCCCGCTGAAAAAAAATTAAAGGGGTCGCTGATGTCATCGACCGGGTGCCGAGTCTGCGGCCTTGCGCCCCTTACGACGCTAAACAGTTGTTGCGTGACATGCTTCCCGGCCCCAAAGCCTACATCGATAAACACGGCGAAAACATGCCGGAAATTCTCAATTGGAAATGGACGCATGAATAAGTTAAGACATTTTTGGGGCAATCTGCGATCGAGCTTCTGGTTTATGCCTTCGCTGATGGTCACGGACAGCATTACCTTCGCGTTCGTGTTGATCGAAGTAGACTCTGCCGGCTTCCACCGATGGCTGAACCAGTGGCCACGCTTGTTTGGGGTGGGTGCGGAAGGCGCGCGCCAGATGTTGTCCACGTTGGCCGGTTCGATGATGACGGTTATGGGCATAACCTTCTCCATGACCCTGCTGGCACTGGTGCTGGCGTCGGGCCAGTACACCTCTCGCATTCTGAGGAGCTTCATGCGCAGCCGCGTCACGCAAGCGACGCTGGGGGTGTTCGCCAGCATTTTCGCTTATTGCCTGATCGTGCTGCGCACCATTCGTGGCAGTAGTGGTGTAGACGAGTTCGTGCCGAATCTGGCGGTATTCTTTGCATTCGTAATGTCGCTCGGTGGCGTGGGTGTCCTTATCTATTTCATTCATCATATTGCCTCGTCGATCCAGGCATCCAACATCATCGCCTCGGTCGCACAGGAGACTAACGCCTCTATTGATCGGCTACTGCCAGAAAAACTGGATCAGGGGCCTGATGAAGATGAAGGACGGAACCAGGTGCTCGAGCCACTGGATGAGAGAACCTGGTATCCAGTGCCGGCCGCAGTAAGCGGTTACATTGAAAGCGTGAATAACAGTGCGCTGCTGCGTCTGGCGGAGGACAACAGAACCATCGTGCGTATGGAACACGGCATCGGCGCGTTCGTTGTGCAAGATACACCCCTGGTATCACTCGCCCTGACTTACCCACCGGACCAGAAGGCAATTGATGCGCTTAATGCTGCCTACAGTATTGGCCGCCATCGCACAGTTCAACAGGACCCGGCTTTCGGCATCAGGCAGATTGTAGATATGGCCATCAAGGCACTTTCTCCTGGGGTCAATGACACCTCAACGGCGGTGATGTGCGTGGACTATCTGACATCGATTCTGGCCCGATTGGCCAGTCGACAATTCCCGCCATTGTATCGTTACGATGGAGAAACGCTGCGTGTGGTGGCGATTGTTCCGAGCTTTGAGGGTTTATTGGCCGAGGCCTTCGATCAGATTCGGGGTAGCGCCGAAGCGAATGTTGCTATTCTGGCGCGCCTGCTCGGCGCTCTTGATACCATCGGCAGTCTGACGATCATGCCCAGCCACTTACGAGCACTCTACGAACAGTTACAGTGTATTGCCGAACTGGCCGATCGCTGCATCGAATCCAGCCATGATCGTGCGCGGATCGAAAGGCGGCTGTCGGAGGTGCGCGAAACGCTGGAATCTCAGTTTGCGTTGTGCTCAGGGAAAGAGAAGGCTTAGTGTTATGGAAATAAGAAATTTAATAAAATCAAAATAGCCGCTAATCCTTATCTCCCAGAATTTGCAAATTACTTTTGGGAGCGCAGAAATAACAAGGAAAGCAAACTATTGCCAGCCATGTCTGCTCGTGAATACAGGGCCATGACAGCATAGAGGTAAATAGCCGGGCCCCAAACGAAGGACTGCCTTTCGAGATGCTTAAGCCGTGTGACGGGAAACTGTCACGCACAGTTCTTAAGAGGGAATGAGGCTGTAAAGCTCCTGACCTGCTCGATGCAACAAACAAATAGATGATTAAGGAGCTCCTTAAAAGATTTGCAGGATTCTCTTGCCAGTCACAAGTCTGGGCGGTCGCAATTGCCGGAGGTGGAAATGGCTTGGTGCTCGAGCAGGAGGCTGAATTGTCCCAAAAGTTAATGGAACGCCGGTGAAGGAAATACCACCCCGGACATCACAGATAATTATAGTACCGGAAGATATCGAACATGTGTAGCCTTGCCTCTTTATTTGGATCTAGTCTTTTTTTTACACCTTTTATCTATATTCCTCTCTATCTCTTCATAGAGAGAAACTTCAGCCACTATACCCTGGTCCAATATATACTGAAAATCTTCACCGTGCTGGGAGGGCTTTTCATAATTATCTACGCCTGCACAGCACCGCTTGATTTCACGGTACTCATGCCATCCCGCGGCGGGGCGAAAAATTATGTACCGGCCTCTCTCTTCCTGGTGATCGTGGGTGTCGCAACGATAACACTTCCATTTTACAGCAAGTACATCAAGTTCTCGAACAAAAACGATTAAGCAAATCATAAGAGCAGAGATTCGGGATCAGATCTTCGCCTGACTCTTTTAACAACAAAACGTACCAGATGAACTGGTGATTTTTATGTTATGCAATGAAAAACGAGGAAAGAATTGCCCGAGAGGTTAGTCTATGAGACTTTCGAGAGATTTACATGAAAAAAGAAAAGAAAATTTGGTTTACAGGGCTTAGCAGAACATTATGGATACCAATATCCATCGAAGGATGGAGTGTCACGGCCGCTGTTGCGTGCCTCGAACACGCTGGATAGTCTTGCGCTACGCGCTCCACCTATCCAACGCATTCGCACCTGCTCCGCCTTATCAGATTTCAACGCAAGCAAGCCAGGGGCAAAAGGGGGCAGAGTGAAATTATTTTTGTAAATACTCAAGTTTCGAAGTTGACGACGACAGGACGAAAAAATGCGTCAATCTGTTAAAATAATTACATATTAACGTGAAAAGCCTTTCACGTTCCGGTATATTGGGATCTGCGAAAAACTCAATAATATCAGAAAGGAAAGGCTGACATGAACAATACCAAACAATATCGGGATCAACAAGAAGCAAAACAACTGCAGAACAGGATTTCATCCTTTATGAGGGATTTCAAAGTTGGAACCCTGCCGCATGGCAACGGAATTAGAAAGCTGCGGGGGGTATCCCCGCTCATTTTGTTCACCGCCATCTTTTCCCTGCCATTTGAAGGTGTTAACTTTTTCCAGGCGATTGTAAGGAACCCCAACCTGGGATTCAAAAAGGATGCGGCTTATGACTTCCTCAAGAATCCCAAGCATAACTGGCGTAAGTTCATGCTGAAGTTGGTGGCTGTTGTTGTCCGTTTCTTCGATGTGTTGACCAGCGAAGAACGAGAAAAAGTGTTGATCTTCGACGACTCCACCTATGACCGTTCCCGTTCCAAGGTAGTTGAGTTACTGGCCTGGATCTATGACCACAACAGTGGTCGTAACTTGAAGGGCTTTAAGCTGCTCACCCTTGGCTGGTCCGACGGAAATAGTTTCCTGCCGCTGGACTTTGTCCTCTGTTCGTCGACCAAGTCGGACAAACGGTTGTAGGGAATCACAAAAGAACTGGATAAGCGAAATTGCGGTTATAAAAGACGGATTGAAGCTCTGACAAAATCCACTGACCATTTGGAAACAATGGTAAAACGAGCTCTCAACTTGGGGCTTGGGGCTGACTATGTTTTGATGGACAGCTGGTTTTGTTTTCCGAAAATTCTGGCCGCACTCGGTAGACATCTACCGGTAATCTGTATGGCCAAGGATATGCCCACTGTGCTCTACCACTACAAAGGACAGTGGGTAAGATTGAGCAAGTTGTACAGCCAGTTGCGGAAAAGACCAGGCAAGGCCAAGATCCTTAGTAGTTTGGTGGTGGAAACCAAAGAGGGACAACAGATAAAGATTGTATTTGTCCGCAACCGCAACAAGAAGCTGCAGTGGCTTGGGATTGTGTCCACTGATACCAAATTGTCGGATGAGGAAGTTGTACGGATCTACGGCAAGCGGTGGGATATCGAGGTATTCTTCAAGATGATGAAGCACTACCTGAACCTGGAAAGAGAAACCCAACTGCGTGATTACGATGGCATGGTCGCACATATCACCATTGCTATGAGTCGCTACATCTTTCTGGCGTTTGAACAGCGTTGTCATGATGATCCCCGGACACTCGGTTCCCTGTTCTTTGCCTGCAGTGATGAAATGAAAGACCTCAGCCTTGTAGTGGCATTGCAACGGATACTCAGCTTGGCCATGCAAGAAATCCGGTCAGCAGGTATTGTGACTGAAGATGTTGCACTTGCTCTTGTTGATTCAATTATGAACATTGCAATAGATATGCTACAAACTGGCCAGAGGTTATTCCAACGTAACAACGCTATTACGGTTAATTAGGTCAATTCGGAAACTTGAGTTTTAACTAAAAAGCCTGGGGAGGAATTAATAATTTGTTCAGGGCAGATTCTATATTGTTGCAAGACATTAGAAAGGATTGTTGGAAATAAGTTTTTTAAAACTGATTAATGAAACAATTAATCAGCCAATATTTTTTCAGGAGAGAGATAATGCGAAAAACAAAATTGTTTTGTTGGGGGGTGATGTTAACCTTTATGTCACTGGGGTTTCCCATTGATGGGTTCCATGGCAAGCATATTGCGATAGCACAGGATTTGTCTTCCCAGCAACCTGATGGGATTGCGAACGAAATTGACAAAGAGTTGCGTTTTGCTGAAAAAAACATGTTTAATGGAAAAAATGAAGAAGCAGACAAACAGCTTGAAGAAATTTCCGCCAAACTAGATGTCCTTAAACAACTTGATTCCGAACATAAAAAAATAACATCATTAGAATCCAAGTATGAGCGCACAAGGAAGGCCATAGATAAAAAACTGGGAAGGACTACAAAGGGTTCATCCCAGGAGATCAGAGGCCTCGCCAAAAAGCCTGAGGTCAAAGAACCACAACTCGCCGGCGCGATCTCGTCAGAATCGTCTGGACCCGCCGAAGCCGAGAAGACCTCGAGCGTGGCTGAGCTCCCCGGTGGGGTAAAAAAACGGCTGAAAGATATTTCCGGCTACCTTAACTTCGTCGAACGCGATGCCGAAAAATACGCCCGAGGTGCAAATCACAACCTCCAAAAGGCCGCGGAACTTTTTGACGAAATAGGTAAAAACTACGGCGACCAATTCGATCCTGCTCACCCAGATTTTGTCGCAGTGAAAACCCGATTTAACGAACTCAGCACCAAAATAGCAGATCTAGGTGTGGCCAAGGCCAAAGCCCAAGCTGATGCTGCCGAAGCCAAAGAAGCAAAAGGGAAACAATCGGCAGAGTGGGTGGCCAAGTTCCGTGAATATCTCAACTACACTGGCCAAGAGGGATACAATCCTGACAAGATGCTGTTTGTTCCTGGCACCTCTGAACCAGAGAAATTTACCGAGGCCCAAAAACGCTATGAGGATTTCAAGGTGCTCTATGGGGAGTACCAGAAAACTGAATTCCTCAACGGCAAGAGTTGGGAACTCGAAGATCTGGCCGACAATCAAGCGCCCCTGCGTCTAAAAAACCTTGAAGAGGGCTTTGCCAGCCGTGTTGCATCCGTTTCGGGAAGTGCCGAAAATGAAATTGACGCCGCCATGCTCCAATTGGAGAAAGATAACGGCTGGAAATCAGACCAGACCATCAAACCCAACCTGCTGGACCACAATAGGATGACATCTATTCGCGAAGCAACTCAGAGAGTCACTACCGCCCTTGGAGAATCAGACCCAAAACGGAAAGAAATCCAGACAAAATTTGATGCCCTTGTTGCCAAAGATAAAGAGAATCGAGAGATTCGAAAAGAACGCACCTTCATGACTCCCGATCATTACACCGATGGCGACATTGGTGAACTGAAGGAAAAAGCCGAAGCATTGGTGGAAAAAGACCAAATAGAGGGCGGCAAACCGCTACGCTGCACCATAATTTCAGACAACTGGCAAGAACAAACCGTGGAGGAGTGGGCCGACACCACCAAAACCACCTGGAGGGTTCGCACCACCAGGAGCGTAACAGGACAAGTGGCGGCCAAAACAGCTGACGGTGTTCGGCTGATTACAGTGGCCCTGGCTAAAGACAAACAAAGTGATGGCAGTTGGGGTGCCCTCTACGGGAACCTGCACCAATATTCCGATCCCATGCTGGAGGCCAACGTCAAGAAATAAGGAATGCCTTGATCCTGTGAATCCAAATATCAGGTGTCCGAGCAGTTACGAGAGTATTTCCTGGCTTACAGTTTCCCTACAGTTTGGGATCTGTCCATGAAATCGTCGCAACAATCCATTGATATTTTTATGAGTACCTCCTTCCCCACCGGGCGTGTGGTTAGCTAACCACACGCCCGGTAACAACTCTTCCTCCAGTTGGGTGAAATCGTGATTTTCGCTACCGTTATCTCTATAGAAATAGAAGAGTAAAGCCGTTACGTAACTCAAGCCGGCAAAAGGCCCCCCTATTAGAACTAAAACACATGATGAAATATTTCGCATACGGATCAAATATGTCTCAAGATCGCCTCAAGGCACGCGTGTCAAGTGTCAGGCCAATCGGGGTCTATATGCTCAATGGGCATGAGTTGAAATTTCATAAAATCGGAAGAGACGGTTCTGCAAAGTGTGATGCTTCTTTTACTGGATCAGATAAGGACGTTATTGAGGGAGTAGTCTTTGAAATCGATCCTGGTGAGGTGGCAGGCCTTGATCTTACTGAGGGAGTTGGTAAAGGATACGAAAAGAAGCTTGTCATAGTTACGAATACCCAAGGTGACACGATAGAGGCTTTTTCTTATGTTGCAACCACAATCGACGATTCCCTGCAGCCATTTACTTGGTATAAAACTCACGTTCTGATAGGTGCCAGGAATGCTGGTTTAAGCGCCCAATACATTTTCAGGATTGAGAGTCTGAAAGCGATAAAGGATTTAAATCAAGAAAGAGAGCGAAGCGAACTAATTATTTATGAACAATAAAACTCTCAACAAAAATTCCCCTCGGGTCCTGCTGATGTTAAAAAGGGGTTGGTCGGGATTGCAGTCGAGCCGCGCTAAGCAATTAAGCCAATAGTGGAATGCTGCACTGCCAGCTTCGTATCTGATTGATATGTCATACAAAGATAGACAAAGTCGTTGTTTAACGTAACCAGGCAACCTACCTGGAGCTGAAGACGACCTCATTGCTCAATTTTCCATCGGGGACGGCCCCGCCACTTTGAAAGGTATTTATGAATTGGGTAATTCTTATTACTGCCGGGCTATTCGAAATCGGATGGGCGATTGGACTCAAATACACAGAGGGATTTACGCGTCTTTGGCCAACTGTCGGCACCGTACTGGCAATGCTCGTTAGCCTTGGTTTACTCGGTGTGGCAATGAAATCACTTCCAGTCGGTACCGCCTATGCCATTTGGGTTGGTGTCGGTGCCGTTGGCACAGCGATATTGGGCATTATCCTGTTTGGTGAATCGGCAATCGTAACACGCCTCCTCAGTCTTACGCTCATCTGTGCAGGTATCGTTGGCCTCAAATTGGCCACCTGATTGAATGCTCGACACTTGGGACCGCCCCCCTCCGTGCCGCTCAAGTCCAAGGGCACTTCCGCCTTGCGCCCACCTGGCGTTTCATCAAGATTGCCAAGCCGGAACCGGGTAGTCAATCTTGGCCCACTGTTCTTTGGCGGCAATCAATCCTTCATCGCGACAAACACTTGTTGGTCATACCGGTCTGTGCCCCCTTTGTTATGACTTCTTCAGACCCTGCCTCACTGTAACGCCCTTGCCTTCGGCTAGTAATTCATGCTATTTTATACAGTTAATACTGAAACACTGACAGGGGGCTTGCCCCTCAGATGTTTAATTCCATGCCGATGCGCCCCAGAGACTCCAACCGACACCGCTGCGCGGCCCAGCTAAGCTTGGTCGTATGATCTCTTAACGATTCTCCTAACAGCCTCAGAAGAATATGAAAAAAGCACCCTTTCCAGAAAACGAAGCAGAACGCCTGGAGGCCCTGCGAAGCTATAATATCCTGGACACCTTGCCCGAGCTGTCATTTGATGATATTACCCGGCTTGCTTCTCATATAAGCGGTACCCCTGTTGCCCTGATCAGTTTGGTTGACAGTGAGCGTCAGTGGTTCAAGTCCAGCATCGGACTTGAAGTCCAGGAAACGCCGCGCGACATTTCTTTCTGCTCCCATGCAATCCTTGAAAAGGATATGTTAGTCGTACCGGACACCCTCAAGGATCACCGTTTTTCGGACAATCCACTGGTAACCGGTGATCTAAAGATACGTTTCTATGTAGGTTCGCCCCTTGTTACTGGAAACGGTGAGGCGCTGGGCACCCTCTGCGTTATTGACCAAAAACCGCGCACGTTGAGCGAGGTGCAATTGGAATCGCTTCGTGCCCTGGCGCGTCAGGTCATGGACCAGCTGGAACTTCGCAAATATATAGATGAACAGGCACGACACAAGCAGAAGCTTGTTGAATACCAGAAAACACTGGAAGAATCTAATGCCCAGCTGGAGACGGCAAGCCTGGCAGATGATGTTTCCGGATTTCACAATACCCGTTTCCTCCATACGTTCCTCGACCGCTACCTGAAATCTGAAGGTCAAGCCAACAGCGAGCTGTCACTTGTCTTTTTCGATATGGACAACTTCAAGAAAGTAGTTGACACTCATGGCCATCTTCTCGGCGCCAAAGTGCTTCGGGAAGTCGCCCAAGCCGTTCATAGACAGCTCGGGGCACAGGACCACATTGTCCGCTATGGAGGAGATGAATATGTGGTGATCCTTCCTGGTCAAGGCAAGGATGCGGCACGGAGCAAAACAGAAAAGATGAAGCAGGAAATAAACAGTACCCTTTTTCTGGTCGAAGAAGGTCTTAGCATACGACTCACAGCCTCCTTCGGCCTTGCCACATATCCTGAAGATGCCGGCGACAAACGTCATCTCTTGGCAGAGGCGGACAAATGTCTGTTCAGGAGCAAAGAAAGCGGCAAAGACCGATTAACCGTAAAATGACTCCGAGAATGGTTCGGACAGCCCAGTTCAGGATTCAGCTTTTATAGTCAGTCAAGCAAAAACGAGCACGCCTGCTCATGGCTTTTCCTGATTGTTGGAGGAAGACCATATCAATTCTCAAATAGGTGTCGCGTCTGCTGCCGGGTCGTCCGCGTAAACCTTTCAGGCATCCCTCAGGTTCCGCAACGGCCATAAATTGCGAGTCACATGCGCCAGAACCATCTTTAATTGGAACACGAAAAAGGCTCACCATAACCCAGAAAAGAGGGTCGAACAGCTGCTTGTAGCCGACACTACAATTCCCGCGACAGATCAAGTGGCCTTAGGCTAGAGGATGAAGCAGCTAGAATATCACTTTTCAATATGACTACGAGCAGTTACGCAACCACCTCGTTCCGAATCATCCTGGTCCTGAACTCTGTTTGAATCGGGTCATAGCTGTTATCTGTCAACTGATGGCACGTTACCTTGGACAACACTCCCCATCCCACGCAACCACAAGAGATGTCATAAATAAAAGTCTATCAGGTATTGACAGGCCTCAAGTATCTTTTATCTCCCTCGTGCCATTTCTGCTTATTGCTTTCGGTCTGGCTTGGGGAATCCTGACTCTGTTTATTTTTCTGCCAGAACAGATGACCGATACAGTTGGCGAATTGACCGGACAGCATCCGCTTTTTTTCTTGGCAGTTTACGCACCTGCGATCGCAGCTCTTACTATTACCACCTGCCAAGTAGACATTCGTGGCTTGCGCCGCTTCCTGTCACGACTGTTGCTCTGGCGCTGTTCTTTGGCCTGGTATGCCTTTTTACTCTTCGGCATTCCATTTCTTTTTTTCTGTGGCTCTGCCATGAAGGGAAATCTTTTCGCAGAGCCATTTCTGCCAATTTTGCAGAGAAGGGTTTTTATGATTGCCTCTTTAGCTGCTTTTTATTCCGTATCATCCATTTTTGAGGTACACGTGGATACAACGACATGATCTGGAATGGATCAGGCAAGCGGCATAATAGATAGCTTGTGATCGGTTACGAGGCTGAAGCACGAAACCAGGTGTTACAGTTTGAAATCGTAGGTAAAAAAGAGCCGCCCAAACCAATATCCACTTGTTAAAACATTGCAGGTATCTCACAATGAATCCCACAAGACGTTTCAACACGTCAATGGTTCACAATTTCACAAGCCCCGCCTTCGCCTGCACTTGTAACATCCAGTCATTGCGACGTTGACCAGCAAAGGAAAAAACGCTCATGACCTCATCACAATCCACTCCCCCTCAGTCGCAATCTCCGCCAAAGGGCAATGCTCGCAACCTGCCAAGCGGTATTTGGGTCCTCGGGTTTGTCTCCCTGTTTATGGACGTATCATCCGAGCTTGTGCATAGCCTCTTACCAATCTTTATGACCACGATACTCGGCGCCTCCATGGTCACCATAGGAATAATCGAAGGCGTTGCCGAAGGGATCGCTGCGACCACGAAGGTGTTTTCCGGCGCTGCCAGCGATTACTTCAGGAAACGCAAACTTCTCGCTGTGATTGGCTATGCCCTGGGAGCCTTGACGAAACCGGTCTTTCCACTGGCAACAAGTATTGGATGGGTTTTCGGCGCCCGCCTGGTCGATCGGATTGGCAAAGGCATTCGCGGCGCCCCCCGCGATGCCTTGATCGCTGACATTACACCAGCACCACTTCGGGGTGCGGCCTATGGCCTGCGCCAGGCACTCGATTCAGTGGGGGCTTTTATCGGACCACTGTTGGCAATTGTCTTTATGATCGTGTTCGCAAATGACATCAAAACGGTATTGTGGATCGCTGTTATCCCTGCCTTCATGGCGGTCTTTCTGCTGGTTGTTGCCCTCCATGAACCCGAACCTACAGACAGTACAACACCTGCCAAAAACCACCTGACATTAAGGGATTGCAAGCGCCTACCCCTTCACTACTGGCTGGTCGTTACCCTGGGAGCCGTCTTTACTCTTGCCCGCTTCAGTGAGGCGTTTCTCATCCTTCGTGCTCAGGATGTCGGGCTTACTATCACGTATGTACCTGCAATTATGATTGTGATGAATGTTGTCTACGCATTGTTTGCGTATCCCGCCGGCGTGGCGGCTGACCGATTTTCAGCGCGAAAGCTGTTAGTGTTCGGCCTGGGCTTATTGGTTGTTGCTGATCTCATATTAGCGATGGCCGCTTCACCTCCGTTCGCCTTCCTTGGTGTGACGTTCTGGGGACTACATATGGCATTCACCCAAGGCTTGTTATCGAAACTCGTTGCCGATACGGCCCCCCCTGAGCTACGCGGGACAGCCTTTGGAATATTTAATCTGGTCAGTGGTGGCATTCTGTTGCTGGCAAGCGTTATCGCAGGTGCACTATGGAGCATTTACGGTGCCTCGGCCACATTTATTGCCGGCGCATCGTTTGCAGCCTTCGCGGCAATGGGTCTACTCCTTTACCGTCCTGATGATCCTGTGACAGTACAGCGACTTGAAAGGTGAGCAAAGCCTCCAGCAACCCCGATGAAAAAATAGCCTCAGCTCATAAACAAGCTACATACAGATTGCCGAGACAACGCGGTAACAGGTGGTCCTGGGCGGGAATCGCTTTCAGAGCGACAAATCTTGATGTCCATCCTTTTAAAAGGGTACTCCCAACAGGACTAACATAGAGGAGTGCCGTTGATGCCTGGCAGTCAATAGCATGTGACAGGCCACGGTGTCCATGTTGAACAAACAAAGCAAACGTGATTTGGCTGATTGTAGAGGGAACAAATGGCAACAAAACGAAAACATCCTCTGCAATCGTGCCGTTAAGCTGACCGGTTCACTGATCGGACATTCTCCTAAGCCCACAAAGAACGCCCCTATATACACTCACACTTCCCATTGTATGGGATTCGATATCCACCCAAAGGATATTCATATTTGGGCAAAAACAGGGACCAGATCAACACAAAACAGCCGATAATCATTGGAAAAAAACAACAAACTGTGTATCTTCCCCTCTCGTCTCTGCTGCAAAGGAGGTCCCCTGAAGATGTTGGTTCGGTCCTGGACTTCAGCCAGAATAGGAGTTGCATATGATTGATCGACCAGTCTCCCAAAAAGTCAAAGTACTGATCATCCTCTTGCTGATGGCGGCCTGTTTCGCCCTGACCTACTTCTTTCATCATGTGCTTGACTCCGGCAGGGTTGTCACCCATTTCTATTATATCCCCATACTTCTCGCCGCCATCTGGTGGTGCTACCGGGGCCTCATCGTCGCTCTGATTTTTGCTCTATTCCTGATTTTCAGCAGTTATCTGGTCAGAGTCGGTCCCATAAGTATGAATGATTACTTCAGGGTCTGCTTATTTATTTCCATTGCTGCGATTGTCGCCCTGCTGAGCAAGAAGATTGAACAGGCCCATCGCGAACTCTATGAAAGCGAAACCCGCTACAAGACAGTGTTTGAGAACATGAACCTTGGTGTTGTTATCCTCCGTGTTGAGGATAACGGGCGCCGGTTTATTATTAAGGATCTTAATCGAACCGCCCAAACTATTGAGCAGCTTGATAACGACCAGGTTATCGGTAAGGAGTTGCTATCCGTCTTTCCCGGGGCAAAAGACTTAGGTCTCTGTGAAACCATAGCACGAGTCTGGCAGACCGGGGTCGCCGCATATCAAGGGGTCCGCTATTACAAAGATGCGACAAGAGAAGGTTGGCGGGAAAATTTCGTCTACAGGCTGCCGAACGATGAGGTCGTTGCCATATACAAGGATCTGACCAGCCAGAAACAGAACGAGGAAAAGACCCAGCAGCTGGCCGCAATCGTGAAATCCTCCAATGATGCCATTATTGGCATGAAAATGGACGGAACCATAACCAGTTGGAACCAAGCAGCAGAAAGAATCTACGGCTATACTGCAGAGGAGGTCGCTGGCAAGGTGGGTCTTCCCATGATGCCACCGGCACCGCACAGGCAAATCCTGAAAACCTTGGACATGATCGCCCAGAATAAGAGAGTGAAATCATTCGAATGCCAACAGATCAAAAAAGATGGCTCACTGTTTGACGTTTCGGTCACCATGTCGCCGATTCTTGATATAAATGGGCAGGTAATGGCAGCCTCGTTCATCGCCCATGATATCAGCAAGCGCATGAAAATCGAACAGGCATTAGTATCAGCTCACGATCATCTGGAACAGCAGGTTGAGCAGAGGACGGTGCAACTGTCTGTTGCCATCGAAGAACTGCACGCTGAAGTAAGGCATCGAAAACAGGTAGAAGAAGATCTGCACAAAAGTAATGAACAGATCAAACTCTTTTCTTACAGAGTTCTCCATGACCTGAAAAGTCCAACTGTCAGTATCCATGGCCTGACAAAACTGCTGCAAAACAAATACGGCAATGTACTTCAAGAAAAGGGGAGACAATGGTGTGAACAGATTATCAAAGGAGCCGATCAGATAGCTTCCCTGGTGGAAAAGGTGAACCAGTTCATTGCCACCAGGGAGTCGCCGCTCACCCTTGAAGAAATCAGGGTAAAAGAATTGTTTCAGATAAACAGCAATGAGTTTGCCGCCCGGCTCAGTGAACGGCGGATTGCCTTGCTGGCTGAAGAAACCGAGGCTGTAGTCAGAGGTGATCGCTTAGCACTCATACGGGTATTAAGGAATTTTGTCGAAAACGCCTTGAAATATGGTGGGGAGTCGCTCTCCACCATTCGCTTGGGCTATCATTCCACTGCTGACTTTCATGTGCTCTCGGTCCGCGATAATGGTCTTGGTATCAGAAGCGAAAACATGCAACGAATATTCGGTCTGTTCGAGCGAGGCCACCCCTCATCAACGATTGAAGGTACTGGTTTGGGACTTGCCATTGTCGAGGAAATTGCAGAACAACACCATGGCAGCGTCTGGCTGGAGAGTACGCCACGAGTCGCAACAACTTTTTATTTTTCTGTTGCCAAGGATATCTGAAAGCCACCGAAAATGGCACCGGCACGACATCGACTGAAGAGACCGAGAAATCTTGGAGGAGCGACTTGAAGAATTGGATCAGGAGGGGGGAAGCCTTGTCGGCAAGGCTGAAAATGATGCAGCTGAAAGCCCAAAGGAGAAGTGAATGAGGTGGAACGGCTTAGACTGCAGGCAGAGGTGTTGCAGCTGCAAAGCGAATAGCCCCTCCGCAACGGCAGCGACCTATCCCTTACGGAAGTGTCTTCTCCATTCTTGAGCTGGTCAATGCCACAACAGAACTCTTGTCGCCCGATGGCGAAGAGGAATCAAGCTGGCTCCAGGTGGCAGGCAGGCCACCTGGAGCCGGGAAGCAAACAGGTTACAACCCCTTACATCATATCAGCAATTCCAAGCCAGAGAAAAAATACCCTATTTCAAAGGCTGCGGTGTCTGCTGCGTCTGAGCCGTGGGTGGCATTGGCCTCAAGAGAATCGCCAAACTCACGTCGCAGGGTTCCCTCTGCTGCGTCTGCCGGGTTTGTCGCTCCCATTAAATCGCGCCATTTTTTAATGGCACCTTCCGCCTCAAGAACCATGACGATACAGGCCCCACTGGACATAAAATCGGTCAATTCACCGAAAAAAGGACGCTCCCGGTGCACATGATAAAAACCCTCTGCTTCCAGCTTGCTGAGATAGAGCTTTTTCATGCCAACGATTGAGAATCCTTCACTGTAGATACGGCTGATAATTTTACCTGCGTTTCCGGTGGCAAAGGCGTTTGGTTTAATGATTGCAAATGTTCTTTCCATGATTCATATTCTCCTTAATCAACACCCCGTTGACGGGTGTTATACATTAGTAAAAAATGCTCTTTTGGGGTTGGAGGTGAGATATAACACGTTCCCCTATCTCTGGCAATATAACATCGATTATTAACGAATAGACGCTACAGAGAAGAGATGGAAATAAGATACGCCTCTGCTCCCAACAAGAAAGGGGCGCCGGAATGAGGGGAAAAGGAGAACCACCGAGGCCAAAAAAATCAGCCAAAATGGTTCTTATCCCTGTTTTGTCAAATCGGCTTATGAAGCTCAGAGGTAACTATTGGGTAGCACTTCACCTGCGTCCATTCAAGTCTTCTCGAAGAGTAGGAATATGCTTCAAAGTCCTACCTGAGTGAATAGAAAGCATTACGCAACAGGTAACGAGCGGTGGTTTGCCGATTATTAGCCATAACCTGAATAGTCATGATCAGACATTGCCGATTCCTGGCCAATTGTGGCAAAAACAATGTTCCTGACCAACAGGTTAATGAAGAACAACGGTACCCCGTCGAAGCATTGAAGAAGTCACTCCGGCCCCTCACCGGGGCCGGAATGACCCATATCCGTCACTTCCCCTTGGCGGATATGCATTGAACCAGACGACAGGTACAAAAAACCGCCTTACCCGGGTAAGTCATTCATACTTACGATGATCGTATCTGGACACTCAGGACCTTACTGCCTTGCCCCGGATACCTTGTGAGGATAGACAAGGCCCGGCAAAATATCCAGCCAGGGGAACCTGGTCACAACGATCGCATCAGTTGTGTAGGATGCTGAACCTCCATTATCATCAACGGCGGTAAGCGTACAACTTATGTTTTTATCCACCTGGTCAGCAGTTACCTTATAGGTGGATGAAGTTGCACCGGCAATATCCAGGCTATCAATATGCCATTGATAGCTCAGGGTAACCGTGTCGCCATCGGCATCGTATGTATCGGAATCTGCCAGACCAAGAATTCTTCCGACCTTGACGTCACCGGTGATAGTAGGTGTACCGGTGAAAGAAGGATCCGAATTGTCGACCACAGCGGCGAGTGTGGTTGCACTTGTGACTTCGCCATTGCCGTCATCTGCCGTAACCGTACAGGTAATGGTTGCATGCCCCTGTACAGGGGTGAGAATAAAGTTTGAAAAAACTTCTCCATCAATAGCTATACTGTCTGCTTTCCATTGATAGGTGTAGGTGAGAGGATCTCCATCCACGTCGATCCAGGTGCCGGGTGCAGTGCTCAAGGTATTGTATACCAAGGCAATACCACTGATAGCTGGCAGAACGTTGTTGACCGGGGCTGTATTGGCAACAGCGGTCCGGGTACTGGTCGCCGTCTGATCCGCACTGCCGTTGCCGTCATCGGCGGTGACCACCACCCGCAGGAATTTATGGGCGTCACTGCTTGTCAGGGTATAATTGAGGGCAGTGGCTGAGGGGATCGCCGCCTCGTTGCTGCCGCCACTGTCATCGGCCCGATACCACTGATACGTGTAGGTTGGTGTGTCGCCATCGGTGTCGGTCCAGGTACCGGAGGTGACACTGAGCTCATTGCCCACCGTATTGCTGCCGCTGATGGCAGGCAAGACGCTGTTGACCGGGGCTGTATTGGCAATGGCGGTCCGGGTGCTGCTTACTGTCTGATCCGCACTGCCGTTGTTGTCATCGGCGGTGACCACCACCCGCAGGAATTTATGGGCATCACTGGCTGTCAGGGTATAATTGAGGGCAGTGGCTGAGGGGATCGCCTCCTCGTTGCTGCCGCCACTGTCATCGGCCCGATACCATTGATAACTATAGGTCAGGGCGCTGTCATCATCCGCGTCGGTCCAGGTACCGGAGGTGGCGCTGAGCTGATTCCCCACCGTATTGCTGCCGCTGATGGCGGGCAAGACGCTATTGACCGGGCCTGTATTGGCAACGGCAGTCCAGGCACTGGTCGCTGTCTGATCCGCACTGCCGTTGTTGTCATTGGCGGTGACCACCACCCGCAGGAATTTATGGGCGTCACTGATCGTCAGGGTATAATTGAGGGCAGTGGCTGAGGGGATCGCCACTTCATTACTGCCGCCACTGTCATCGGCCCGATACCACTGATAGCTGTAGCTTGGTGTGTCGCCGTCCACATCGGTCCAGGTGCCGGAGCTGGAGCTGAGCTCATTGCCCACCGTATTAGTGCCGCTGATGGCGGGCAGGACGCTGTTGACCGGGGCTGTATTGGCGACAGCGGTCCGGGTGCTGCCTGCTGTCTGATCCGCACTGCCGTTGCCGTCGTTGGCGGTGACCACCACCCGCAGGAATTTGTGGGCGTCACTGCTTGTCAGGGTATAGTTGAGGGCAGTGGCTGAGGGGATCGCCGCCTCATTGCTGCCGCCACTGTCATCGGCCCGATACCACTGATAGCTGTAGGTCGGTGTGTCGCCATCGGCATCGGTCCAGGTGCCGGAGGTGGCGCTGAGCTGATTCCCCACCGTATTGCTGCCGCTGACAACCGGTACCGCGGTGTTAAGCGGGGCTGTATTGGCAACAGCGGTCCGAGTGCTACTTGCTGTCTGATCCGCACTGCCGTTGCCGTCATTGGCGGTGACCACCACCCGCAGAAATTTATGGGCGTCACTGCTTGTCAGGGTATAATTGAAGGAAGTAGCAGAGGGGATCGCCGCCTCGTTGCTGCCGCCACTGTCATCGGCCCGATACCACTGATAGCTGTAGGTCGGTGTGTCGCCATCGGCATCGGTCCAGGTTCCGGAGGTGGCGCTGAGCTGATTCCCCACCGTATTGCTGCCGCTGATGGCGGGCAGGGCGCTGTTGACCGGGGGTGTATTGGCAACAGCGGTCCGGGTGCTGCTTGCTGTCTGATCTGCACTGCCGTTACCGTCATCGGCGGTGACCACCACCCGCAGGAATTTATGGGCATCACTGCTTGTCAGGGTATAATTGCCAGCGGTAGCAGAGGGGATCGCCGCTTCGTTGCTGCCGCCACTATCATCGGCCCGATACCATTGATAGCTGTAGGTCGGTATGTCGCCATCGGCGTCGGTCCAGGTGCCGGAGGTGGCGCTGAGCTGATTCCCCACTGTACTGGTACCGCTGATAACCGGTACCGCGGTGTTAAGCGGGGCATCATTGATAGAGGTAGCAGTAACCTGGGTGCTGGCATCAGCAGTCCCATTCTCGGTGCCATCGTAAGGGGTAAGTGTAAATGTTGTTACCACCGTATTGCCCGGTGCCACCTGATTTGCTGTGGGATGAAAGACTAATCCTTGCAAGTTTGCCTGCACCGTAGCCGGGGCCGCCGAAGTCAGGGTGTAATTCCCGGCTAAACCGCTGAGACCGGTGCCGGTGAGGGTTCCGTTGGCAGCACTGTAGGTAATGGAGACACTGACATTGTCACCATCCGTATCGGAAACAGTAACACCTGAAAATAAGGTGGTGATGGTGGCAGTATCATCCACCACACCATTGGTGACAAAGGTGCCGCCCAGGCTTGGAGCTGCGTTTGGGGTACCGCCAGCCATGACATAATCGCTAATTTCTCCGGTGTGGTAGCTAATTGGCCAAGCATCATCAGTGCTGTTTTCTGAAACAAGCATGATTCTGCTGGATAGGGTGTCAAGCCCGAACTTGTCACTAAACCAACCATTCAGATCAAACAGATTGCCGTCAACCCAACTGCCACCACTCTCCTGGGCTTGAAAAAAATAACCGCTATCGGTGTTGCTGAGGATATAGGTCGTTGGGCCAACGATTTGGATATCAAGCCCGTCAGTAATGGAATAGTTTGCTGATGATAATGGCGTTGTCACCCAACTGCCACTGGCGTTGGTGCGGTAGTGGCCGGTCAAATCCGTCCAGTTTGAGTAGACATAGTGAATTTTGTCATTGGCATCAATGATGACATTTCCCATGTAATAACTTTTTTGTTCACTCTTCCCGTCTAAGACCAGGGTTTGTGCTGCGAAGCCATCAGTCGATGTTGCCATAAAGTAGTTGTCTTCACTGTAATTCTGGCCGAATTCACGCTTATAGAAGATGGTCACCGTCCCACTGCTGTCGGCCACGACATAGCTGTCATGGATTTCATCCGTACCACTGGAAGTTCCCGGCGGAATTATTTGCCCTGCCGTAACGATGTCTTGTCCAGTCCAGGTCCCTCCGACATTTGTCCTGTATTTGAGAGTGTAACCCACATGGTAAACCACATAGATTTTGTCATTGTCATCGATAAACATTCTGATGTCTTGGGCATAATCCGGGTCTTCTATAATCTGCGCAAATGACCAGGTGCTCCCATTGAACACTCCATGAAAAGGATCACTGGTGTTTGCCATAACGGTGATGCTGGCCCTGAAAATAACATTAATATTATTATTACTGTCAAATTCAAAATTCGCGCCATATTCATTACCGTAAGAGACATAATCCCGGCCGGCAACATCCGGAGCTCCGAAGGAGGTATAATGATCCCAGGATGAGCCATTCCATTTATCAAATTGGATTTTAGTGGTGTCTTTATTCCAATACATGACATAAAAATCACCATTACTGTCTGTCCGGACCTTAGGAAACTTCCAGGAAGAGACGGATGAATAGATGAGACCGGAATCAAAGCCAGGAACGATCAGCTTCGGGGTCGGGGTGAGTTCCGAGCCATTATCAGCAATCAGATAAACCAGGTATTTGCTGCCTGCATCTAAGCCGCTAAAAGAGATGGCGCCGGTAAAGGGATCAACAGTGACAGGCTGGCTTTTGGCTTGAATAGCCGCGGCACCACTGCCATCAAGACCGCTTTTGACTTGCGCACTGGTTGGTGCCGGTGCGGTTGCCAGAACCAGAACGGCATATACGGTACTCGATTGGCTAATATCGACATCCACAGTAAAGCTGGTTGCTGTCTTGGCTGAGACGGAAGCGTCTTGGAAAAGAGGTGCTGTTGTTTTGGTTTCCCAGACCCCACCATAGGCAGTGCTGCACTGCGTGGCATTGGATGTGGGCCAACTAACTGTGTTCCAGTGGGTGCCGTAGGCATGACAGTGCGAGTAGGGGCTGAGGTGAGCAAATTCCTTGCGACCGAGATCACTCGTTTTGGAGTCGAGATCACCACTTATCTTGCTCAATTCTTCGCCGTTGGCCCGTAGCAGGTCGTTGTTTTTCAGAAAGTCTAAGACATCACCTGCAGCGGCAACCAGCTCGTCATGAACCGGTTTTCCTGGGGCGCCAAAAACGACAAAGGGATCGCTGCCTGGTTTTTTGGCCATCTGCAGAGTAAGGTCATCGCTGACTTCACTTTGAACGGCGACATTTCTGCCCTTCAGGCGTGAGACACTCCGGGCGGAACTGGCTACGGCCGGTGAGCACAACAATAAGGCTGGTAAGGCTGCCTGGAGACATTTCCTGGTTCTTCTCTTCATAACGACTCCTGAAAATCAAAGGTGTGTCTTATTAAACTGTCACTAGTGTTTAATAGTTCCGGGTGGATTGATTGTGGAATAACGGCGATGTCATAGATCTGTGCAACATCACCGGAAAACTGGAGGTGGCCGACTTCGGTATGATCTTCTAGATTAAAGATCCAGACACCACTCACTGTTTTTTCGTACTCTTTATTAATGGGCAGCGGTTGTCGGGTTTCGCTTGGTCTTGTTTGAGAGAGCCCGACAAACATGAGGGGGCCTGCAAAATTCAGACCTCTGGGGAAGCCTGGGAGTTTGATGATCTCTAAAACTTCACGAGTGGCAGGATCAAATTGTAAGATTGTGCCACACCCAGAGTTACAGACGTATACCTTGCCCTGGTAGTACCGCGGAGAATGGGGCATGATCAGTCCCTCAAGTAACATTTCGCCGCTATCAACATCCAGGAGCGTGCCGTCATGTTGATCTTGATTGACCCAGGAGTCCCGTGAATTAAACTTATTAAAGGTTGTGACATACTTGGGCCGACCGTCTTTCATGGCCATCCCGTTAAGATGGCAACGATCTTCAGGGACAAGTTCCGTGATAAAGGGTGGTTTCCACCTGGCCACAAAACTATGGTTGGGTGACAGAGTTGCCAAGCAGGAAAAGGTGGAATTGACCACCCACAAGCCTTCATCTCCCCAGGCAATATCGTGAATATTGATCATGCCGGTGGTCAAGGCCGCACGCGCGAGGTAGAGGGCGTCTGCACTTTTTACAGTATCAAGTTCTTCTTTCCGTTTCTCTTGTATCTTACGGGCCAATTCTGGGTCTTTTTCAAGAACCTTTTGGGTCATCTTGTCGGTATTATCCAGTTCACCATTTTTTATTTTCTTTAAAATGGAATCGTTTCTTTTAAATTCCAAAACCTGGGTCAGGGTGCCGAGAGTCAGACGTTCCTGGTCGGCATAGATCCCCATTGGTCTGGCGAAATGCTTGAAGTTGGTGTCAATTGACTCACCATCGGTGCGGATGAAAAAAAGGCGCTGAGACTGATAACTGGTAACTGCCAGGGAAATATTAAGTCCCTTCAGTATCTTGGGGAAATTGTCGGTATATGAACTGCTGAAATCAAAGGGTTCAGGGGGCTCTTCCAAGGCCCCGTTTTCTTTTGGGGGAAGGGCATCGCTGTCGTCTGGATTAACTGGATCTACCATTTCACCTTGCATTGAAAATGAGCAGTAACTGTTCATGGAGTGTCGTCAACGTCAATTCTCTGTTTTGTGACAAAAGAAGAGCGACAACCCCACTGACAATGGCCGCCGAGGCGGACGTGCCAGAAAAAAAGGCATATTTTTTCGGGCCGCTGCTCAGCGTCTGGATATTTTTACCGTAGGTGAAAATATCCACACTCGGCCCGTAATTGCTAAAGGGCAAGCGCCTGCCAGAGAGATCTGCAGCACCAACTGCCAGGACTCGTGGCAAGGTTGCCTCACAATAGTTTTCTTTCAAAATGAGCCCATGGTTGCCGGCGGCAAAGACCAGAACTATCCCCTTTCCCTGTCGACCTGCAGTCGTCAGATCGTTGATGATATCGGCCAAAGGCTGCATCAACACTGAAGAGTTCCAGCTACAATTAACAATATCAGCCCCAGCTAATTTGGCAAGATAAAAACTGAGAAGAGTTTTCGATGTCCAGGTATCGGTGTGACGAATGGCAATGAACCCTGCTTTGGGGGCAATGCCGTCAACGCCGATGCTGTTATGCTGGGCGAAGATGATACCGCTCACCTGGGTGCCATGGGTGTCAACAGGGGCTCGCGGTGAGGCATCCAGGGTTTTACTATCGAGATCATAGGAGAACGCTACGTTGATGTCCTCCAGGTCTTCATGGCTCAAGTCAAAACCATCGTCAATGATGGCAATTTTGACATTTTCGCCTTTGGTCTTTTGCCATAAGGAGCTGATATTCAATTTTTGAATATATTCTGTTGCCTGCTGTGGCACGCCAACTCGGCCTGACTCGTCCTGCAGTTGCAGGAGATCTGGCTGGGCGAGGTCAATGAGAGGTGATATTTCGAAACGATGCAGGACTTCAGCAATATTTCTTTTGTCTGTGAAGGTTACAGCATAGTAGGCACTGCTTGGCAGTCTATACAACTCCTGCACAGTTGTTACGCGTTGGTCTATATTTTTTAACTGCTCTTTACTGACCTTGCCTGTGGTTTTTACAACAAGTCGATTGGTAAGGTTGACTTTGGTTCCGTCAGGATAGAGATATTGATCGTCCGCAATCGGAGTCAATATCACCTGATTGGAAAAATTCTTAAACTCGATAGCAGAAGCGGAGAAACCCGACAGGCAGCAGAGGACGACCGCCAATACAAGAGTATAGATCTGTCTCAAAAAGTTTCTCCTTGTCGCTTGACAGCTAATGTTGTGGCAATCTTCTCTGCCGACATCTACGAGAACCAGCAAACTGTTGCCAAAAGATGCCCTCTGCTTCGAGCTCCTGCAACACCGCATGTGACACTGGCAAGATGAGGAGTATCTTCAGGGGAGTGTTGTTCAATGCTGGCATGCGTGGCAAGCCCCCATTACGTTAAGGAGTTTCATAACAGGCCACTATTTCAGCAAAATAGAGGGTGTGATAATCTTTTTCGGGATAGAGTTTCTCAAAACTCGGTTCGAGAAAAGCGTTGTCCATTGCTGTTTTATAGATGATTTTACATTCGTAATGGATGCCGGGAATATCGATGATCGGTGAAGCAACACGTTGAGCCTCTTTTTCATGGAGACCACACTCGACAAATTTATCATAGTCCCTACCCGATTTTGTTCCACAAAACATCACCGCCTTATCGAATGACTTATCAGCTGGGATGGTGACTGTAAAATCATCTGCTTTTTCAAGTAACTGGAAGGTATATCTTGAATCTCTGACAGCAACCATGAAGACTTCCTTCTGCCAGACAAAGCCAATGGTGGCCCAGCCGATGGTCATGGTGTTGACCTTTCCTTCCGCCTGAACTGTGAGGAAGGCTCCCTTGCTGATCCTCTTCATCAAGGCATCAGCATTTTCGAGATATTTTCTTTCTTTCATGATTCTTCTCCATTAGTTATGGTGATTCAATTGATACAGAAAAGAGAAACTCGGCAATAAGACTTTTCTTAATCGCTTAATACATAAGATGCCACTCCTCGGTCGCATTTCTCAACCGAAATCATCTCGCCGCAGAACCTATCCCCATTTCTCCTCATAATCTAGACATGTTAAACTCTAAAAAATTGTTCTCTCGGCCTTCCTAAAAAGGTATCACATTTCATTTTTCTACCCTGTCTTCCTGGCCAAAAAAAATGAGGGTATCTCGAGGAACAAATCAAACAGGCGTTTCGGTTCTGTTGAGAGCCATCACTTATGGATAACCGGTACGACTCAGGGACATTAAGGATGATAAAAGATGAGATCCAGACTGAGCAACAGGCAAATACTTCAGGTTCCCACGACCACAGCACCGATCGGACTAAAGACAGGAAGTCGTAGGCAGAGGATGCAATTGATTCCGCCATTGCGGAACTCTCGTATGCACTGGCAACATCCGGTTGTTCCACTGATGGCATTGCTACTATCGTCCTCAATTACGCCAGGACTCTGACGTGGAGTGAACACGACTATGTCGCAATTATTGACGAAGAGACCGGCAACAATGTCTGCCTGACACTGACGATAATGATCGGTGACTCCTGCATGATGCCAAACACTAAACGCGGACTGGTTTTCCCGATGCAAGGCGATGGAAAATATCCATGGCGCTGGGGACATTCGTTCATTACACGGACCTCTTTTTACCAATATCCTGGGGGGATGAAGCGTTCACAGGATTATCCAAACACATATCCAGGTATGGAATTTTCCTCCTTACTTGTCTTACTGGGGGGCAAACCTGAATTCTGGGCAAGCCTGTTGTCGACTGTTACCGGTAAAATTATCAGCGGCCCGGAACTCCTGAAGGCCGCGGAACGGGTGATCAATATGGAGCGGATGATCAATGCAAAGCTTGGTTTCGATCGCAAGAACAATACCCTGCTGAAACGCCTGCTGACAGAGCCGTCTCCAAACAGCAGGGGAGCAAGGACTGGTTGTTGATCTGGACAACCTCCTGGACAGTTATTATCACGCCATGGACTGAGAAATCAGCACCGCCCTGCCCAAAAGCGAAACCCTGGAAAAACTCAACCTAAGCTGGTTGTCCTGATCTGAGCGCTCATCTCTGTGCCCGTGCACGAGTGCAGAGATGAGCGCCCCTCATTAACAGGGGACAGGCCACTCTTTTTTCATGGTCAAAAAAGTTGACACGTGGTAGGAGGCATATAGTCATACAGTGCCGGCTTCGAACCATCATAGCAGACGCTGTCCTCCATCCCAATTCTGCGAGGAGACAAGATGAATATCACTCTGATTGCCTGCAGCAACAACCCTGAAATCCTCTGGAACTGTTTCCGGATGGGAAATCTCATGCTGGAACAAATGGATGAGGTCACTATGTTCCTTAATGGTCCATCTGTAACTTTTTCTTCTCTCTCCTCAGAAGAATATCCCCTCCAGGATCAGGCCAAACTTTTCACCCTCTCCGAAGGAGTGCTCCTGGCCTGAGGAAAACTGCTTGATCTCCACGGTGTGGAGAATGGATACCACCAGCGGGCAAAACAGATCGACCTTTACAACCTGATTATAGCGAGTGACAAGGTAATTTCTTTTTAGTTACAGGCTCAGTTCCAGAATCTTCTTGCTCACATCCAAAGTGACATCCTGGTGCTCACCCAGAGCAACCATGCCATGGGCCTTGAGCTGCTGCAACAGATGGGGAATGCTGTCTTTGTTAATGCCGTAATCAGACAAGTGCGTTTTCACCTGCATCTGCTCAAAAAATTTACGGGTCTGATCAATGGCAGCATCAATCCGCTCCTCCTCACTCCCTTCCTTCAGCCCCCAAACACGCTCGCCATACTGAAGCAATTTTTCCCGTTTCCCCTCTCTGCAGGCGACGAGCAGGCTTGGCAGAATCACCGCAAGGGTCTGAGCATGATCAAGGCCATGGGTCGCAGTCAGTTCATGACCAATCATATGGGTAGCCCAATCCTGAGGCACACCGGCTCCGATCAAACCGTTCAAGGCCAGGGTCGCCGCCCACATGATATTGGAACGGATTTCGTAATTGTTTGGGTTTTCGAGTGCTTTCGGTCCTTCTTCAATCAAGGTCAGCAGCAGTCCTTCAGCAAATCGATCCTGCACCTTCGCCTCCACCGGATAGGTAAGATACTGCTCGACCACATGCACAAAGGCATCAACCACACCATTGCTGATTTGTTGCAATGGTAAGGTATAGGTTTTTTCAGGATCCAGTACAGAAAAAAGCGGAAATACATGGGGACTCATAAAAGCCAGTTTGGCTTGCAATGCCTTGCGTGTCACCACACTGCCGCAATTCATTTCTGAACCAGTCGCCGGAAGGGTCAATACTGAACCCATGGGCAAGGCCTTTGTAACCGGTGCCCCTCTTTGTTCAAGAATCGACCACGGCTCTCCGGCAAATAATGCCGCTGCAGCAACAAATTTTGTTCCATCGATGACAGATCCTCCCCCAACGGCCAGGAGAAAATCGATGGACTCCTTATGCACCAACTCAACTGCTTTCATCAGCGTTTCGTAGGAAGGATTGGGCTCTATCCCACTAAATTCGAAGAGGGTGTAGCCACGAAGAGCCGCCAAAACCTCATCCAATGTTCCGTTCTTTTTCACACTCCCTCCCCCATAGAGGATAAGGACTCGACTCCCGGCAGGAATACACTCTCTAATAGCCGCTATTTTCCCCTTACCAAACAAGATATTGGTGGGATTATTGAAATTGAAATCTAACATATACGTATCCTTTTTATGCTGTGTTGAATGAATTGGTAAAGCAGGGGCTCACTCTCCATTATGGCTTGAGAAAAAAATCAAAGAGGAGCCTTATGCACTCTTTCACTGGGGCTGTGGATTTCACTATTTTCATATTCAGGAGCGCCCCTTCCCAGGCATTCCAGATGAAATCTGTTAAGCCATCACTTGGGATATCATCTCGTATGGTTCCCATGCGTTGACCTTGCCTGATGTAACCTGCGACACGGTTCTTCCAGGTAATCGTTGCATGGTGCATTTTTTGGCGGCAGAGATCACTGGCCTCGCTGATCTCTGCCGCCAGGTTGCCTACAAGACAACCCGTTCTCACCTCGCTTTGCTCATGATGGGAAAGTATCATCTCAAAACTGTTCCGCAGAGCAGCAAGTGGCTCCTGTGGCCCGAGTGCGAAGATGTCAGCCCACAGAACAGATAATGTGTCTGAATAGTACTGAATAATTTCGACAGTAAAATCCTCCTTGCTTTTGAAATAGTTATAAAATGAGCCCTTGGGGATGCCCACTTCATCAACAATTTCCTTAATGCCGGTTCCGTTGTAGCCGTTTTCTGCAAACAATCGCAGTCCGGTCTGAAGGAGTTTGATTCTGGCCTCTGTTTTTTGATTCGATTTTTTCATGAAAGAAAATTATATGACCGGTCGTCTCGGATGTCAAGAAAGTCATTCCCCGGACTGCACGGTAAGGGGGCCTCTGTTACAAAAAAAGGTCGGGACAAGAGAACCAGCCATCAAAAAGGACTCGCATGCTCGTGAGGACCTCTTGCTCAGCCCTTTTCGAACGGATTTCCAATAGATCCCTGCAGAGTAAAGCGGTTTCTTCCTGAGCAAGGAGATTCCGATTCACTTGCCAAAAGGAAATTTGCCCTATGTTCATCGGCTATGGCTGTTCATCTGGAGGACATCGGGAACGTCATGATGTGACGGAGGATACTGGCGTCGGTTTTGCAGCGCTGATTGAGTCGCATTCAAAAGAGGACCCGAAGATACGATGGAGGATCAGATAGGTTCTTTACATACCGTAAATAAAGTAGGATTTTTGCAATATAAAGGAGTTACCTGCCAAGGCGCGACAATGAAGCCCCCTGGGACAGGGCTGAATCACTCCAGGCCCCCTTTGTTGGTGAAACAAAAAATTCAAGGATAAGGACCAGAAAAGGTGAGTGACTCAGCAACCAGGCTACACGTTGCAACCAACTCCTCCTGAGCGGATTCCAATTGTTAGCTTTTTTAATAAACCAATTAAGGCCTTAATTTTTCGTAGTATTTTTTTAAATCACCCTCAAGAAATCGATGGATCTTAGCCAAGTTCCCAGCATGTCCCTGCCAAATATCTTGCGCCTTGCTCTTTTTTAACAGTGCATTGATTTTTCCAACCATTTTGTGCCAGAGATTTCTCCGGTATTCATTTTCCAGACTGACCAGATTGCTGCTGTCTGCGAGTGTTTTCTGGACAAGCCTTTTAAAGCTAAAATTAGTAAAGACAATCCCCCCTACTGCCATGGCGCTTAAGAGAAAAATGAGGGGAAGAATGAGGTTCGAGAAAGAAAAACCTTCTCCTCGCAGTGAGGATACAAGGGTCTGCCGGGGCAGGGAAATAAGGCTGTTTGTCAGAACATCGCCGAAACAAAAAAGGCCGACACCAAGGCCAGCCGTTATCTTTCCTATCTTCATGAACAGCTGTCGCCCTCTCTGGGAAAATTCGGTCACGGCCTCACAGACTATTTGCAGCTCATTAACCTGGCGGTCGATATCTTCCAAAATATGGTTCAGACGAAGATCGGGGGCAGCATTTATTTTCGCCATGAGCTCCGTCCTTTCCTGGGGCCACAAATCTGCAACCTCACGAAAATTGGCCACTTCAGCAGAATAGGTAAGATAAATATGGGGAATATCTTTACGACCTGTCATCTGGGACATATTCCAACACAGTGTGCCGTAAGAACGCACCAGATCGCTGATACTGTCACATTCATCAATACGGCTCATGACAAAAATGATTCTGTCTTCACCGGATTTTTCAGGTAGAGTGTTTCGGATTGCCGAATAGGTCTCTTTGATGGTTCCAGCCTTATGGGGGTCAAACATGAGGACGATCAGGTCGGCCATTTTGGCAAATTCGCCCAGCACCTCCATATAATCATAGCCACGGTCTTTTTCCGTTGTGGCATCCAGCATACCCGGACTGTCAATGATGGCCATGTTTGTAAATATTGGCGAGTTGACATTTTTCAGGCATAGGTGAGAAGTGAGTTTTTCGCCATATTTCCTGAACTTAACAAAGGGCAGATGGTCGTCATTAATGAGCGTGGACCCAGGAACTTCTTTTGGTCTGTCGCTTCCCTCAGAGGTTATGACAGTAAAGGCATCATCGGTGGGTGCCTGTCCGGTGCGCTGGATATCCGTGCCTATTATTTCATTGATCAAGGTGGATTTGCCAGAAGAGTAGTTGCCTATGATAAGGACAATGGGCTTCCATTTCATACTGGATTCAAGACTGCTGAAATCCATCTCATATTTGGAAAACAACGGGGCTATCTTTTTATTTACTTTGTTCTGAAGTTCCGTCTGTATTTTAGTTTCAAGCATGAGAGAGCTCTCTGGATAACAGATTAATAAAACATATAACTATCCATATACATTGACGATACGAAAAACAGCACTGCCACGACTATTGATGTTCGGTGGACAGGATACTGCCAACGCTACTGCAGTGCGCTTGAATAGTTCGCAACTGAATTTACTCTTTTAACCATACAAAATTCTACTTTAGCACACTAAGTTTAGGGCCGAAATAAAAATGTTAGAGAATTCTGATTTTAATAATTTTGGGAGCAGGCCATGGAATATAAAGGAAATTTCTGAGATGAATTACTATCTTTCATCCTCTGTTGTATTCATCAATGACATATCCGCCAAATTCAAAAACCTATTCAAGAGTAGAAGACAGACTTCCCCCCTGAGTTCAAAGCTGAACCTGAACCGCTGGCAGCGAAAAGTATTGCTGAGATCTTATCTTTTGACTAAAATAAAAATTATTATCTCGAAACAGCCAGTTGCAGGCAAACCCGACAGGAGCTATTTCCAGTTTATTATCTCCGAATTCGTGCTTCAGTCCAACACCACTGCATCAATCAGGCCAATCTCCCTGCAACCAGAAGGCAGACACGGTTGAAGAATATACTGTGTTTTGGCGAAGTCTTTTCAGGACAGAAAGGCTCTGAGCAGTATGACAAGAAATCTCACCCTGGTGGCAGGGAGCCATAACAATCTTCTGAGCATGATTGGCGCAATGTCCCTTCCCCAGAGAGTGTGGCGACAAAGGGCCTGTCAGCATTGCCCAGGGGAGGCGCCACCACCTTTGATATTTTCGGCAAAGGAGTAAAGGACAAGCCCTCCCCCTGTTGAAAGGTAAGTGACCAGAAAAAAATGTATTGTGTCCTTCAAGATACCGGCATGCAACTCAGGGAAGACGAACGTTTTATGCAAAACCAGACCACCCCATCCCCTTTTTCCATTTCTCAATAGGTACAACTGAAACACCATGCAAAAACCTATCATTTTAATCGTTTCCTGTCTTATAGTTCACTTTTTTTCTCTTCATGCCTGGGCTGAGTCCTCCACTCAACTCTCTACCAGTAACGAAGGACAGGCCGTGGCCAAGCAGGCGAATGACGCTGTAGAAATGCTCAGTTCTCTTTTAGAGTTGCAGGAGAATCTCAAAGAGCAAATACAACTATCTGAAACAAAATTGGAAAACAGCAAGTCAGAAGCAGAAAAGACTGCACTTCAAGAAGAGATCGCCCAGCTTGACAGACAACTCTCAGAAACCACCAGTGACTTTGAGCGTATTGCCACTGGCGTAGAGTCTGCATTATTTACTGAAAAGAAACCGGTACTATTCAGTTGGAAAGACGAACTGACCAGTCTCCTCGAACCGGCTATCAAAGAACTGAAAAGATTTACTCTCAGAGCCAGACAGAAAACCGACCTGAAAGACAAGATTGTTGAGCTGCGCTTGTTGGAACTCTCAGCCGGACAGGCGGTGGAACATCTCCAGAGTGTCCTGGAAGAGACATCGGACCCCCGGGTCCAAAAAAAGGTCCTGGCCTTACAGCCTGAGTGGCTCAACATTAAAGAACGACTCAAAAACAAGCTTGAACTTACTGAAAGGGAATTGAAGCAATTAAAAGAGCAGGATATTTCGCTGGTTGAAGGGACCAGCAATTCACTGCGAACATTTTTTAAAAACAGAGGGCTGTATCTCATTATCGCTGTTTTCGTCTTCATCGCTATTCTCCTGACATGCAGAGTGTTGTACCGCATTCTTGTCGCCCTTTTCTGTAGATTCAGTAAGCAAAAGGAACAACGCTCAGTCAAGATTCGTCTACTCTATATTATTTTTCAAGTACTCTCGATTGTTCTCGCTGTTGTTGGTTTGTTTTTTGTCCTCTATCTCGCTGAAGACTGGTTCCTGTTGAGTATGGCTATTATTTTCTTTTTGGGACTTGTCTGGACCATCCGTCAAGGGTTACCGAGATTATGGCAACAGGGGAGGCTGATGCTTAACATAGGTGCTGTTCGGGAAAATGAACGAATCATTCTCCATGGAGTGCCGTGGAAGGTGGCCTCCATCAATGTCTTTTGCAGGCTTGTGAATCCCTCTCTTGGTGTTGACTTGCGTCTCCCCATTGAGGAGTTAGTCGGTCTTGTTTCTCGCCCTTACAACCATGATGAACCTTGGTTTCCCTGTAAAAGAGGCGACTGGGTTGTGGTTAATTCTGGAACCCGAGCACGGGTGGTAAGCCTCTCCCATGAGCAGGTCGAAGTCGTTGAACGAGGGGGACGAAGAGTAACCTATCCTACGCAGACATTTCTCGAAGCATGTCCCGCCAATCTTTCACGTAACTTCAGAATACGAGTCCCCTTTGGGATCAGCTATGGCTTACAGAAAGACGCAACTTCGAAAATTCCTGCAATTCTAAAAGATTACATGGAATCGAGAATGGTCGAAGAAGAATACACAAGCAGTTGTCTCAATCTCCAGGTTGAATTTTTCCAGGCCAATTCCTCGTCACTTGACCTAATCATTATCGCTGATTTCGAAGGACGGATGGCGGATATCTCCAAAAAAATAGAAAGGGATATTCAGAAGTGGTGTGTCGATTGCTGTACCCAGAACAACTGGGAGATTCCTTTTCCGCAACTCACTATTCACCAAGGGTGAACAGTGAGTTAAGATGAGGCGGCAGCGAGCAGAAAAAGAAGTGCCCCTCTTTTCCCTACGATTCTCTCCATCCGAGCGAATCCTAACACACAACAAAAGAATTCTTGCTTTTTCAACTTGCGACTGATATTCGTAGTAACGTACTGAATATCAGCATTTTTATAAATTACACAGTCAGAATTGTTAATGAGCTGGGGCATCTGATACCATAAGTACCTTCGGGAAAATAAGGACGGAGCCGATACCATGGTATTCCTCTTCTTGGCAGACGGATAGATAATACAACCTAATTTTCTGACATACCGAACTCCGTGCTTGCATACTCTCTGCTCAACTCAGAGAGAGCGATGCTACTCAAGTAGCATACGTACTTTCATCCAGGGATCAAAAAATTAAATGGTGGCGCCAACCTGAAGAGTACGATCAATTCCCCGAAGCTCAAGAATAGAGACTCACGAGTAGTGCTTTCTTTTCAGACAATGCTACACTCGTTATTCCTCAAACCAACTAAATAAAACAGCAAACCTCTGCATCGCATCGGGAAGCTGACACTCCTCATTCCCGATAAATCCTATCCTTATGTTAAGGTGTTGTATGATCGAGTACTGGACTAAGTTGAGAGAACTCTTTGATACCGACGATGAATCAATTCCCGATATATTCATTGCTGGATTAAGCGGAGATCAAGTTTGTACGATCTATTCCTGGGTCATGTCTCAAGCAGCAGTATATGATGAGCCGACCTTATGGCATAACGGACAAGGTAAAGACTTACCAATTAAGTCAGTTGACCACCCCGCTGATGCAGTGGTCAGTGGTGATGTCAGTCAATTTCACCACGGCCTAACAGACTTTCGGATTGGTAGTGTCGAGCTCCTTGGTCTGACCATTGGCGTTTATCCCGACCAGATCAGTTTTGATTACCAGACCGGAGAGGACTGGGACGTTCCCCAGGTCGCAGCCTTTCTTCAGTTTCTGGCAGGTGTGGCCCGACTGGCGCCAGCTGCTCACATCAGCCACCGGTTTGAGGGGGCAGACACAAGCACACCAGGATTCACCGAGACAGTCCGTGAGTATATCGAAAGCAACTAAGGGATAAGCAGGGAAATCCCCCAGCCCTTGTCCTCTGCTCCACATCGCTCCCCTGATCCTGGTGGAGTCAGCATCGGAACAACAGGTCCTTCCACTCCAGACAAAATCCTGATAGAGACTCATTCCGCCTGCAGGCCGACAAATTAATTTTTTCTGGAAGCAGGCAACCTCTCCCCTTGCAACCAGGCTCTCTGTTACCCGGTTCCGCACTCTGGGGAGTATGGCTGAATCATTCCACTCCTGCAAAGAAAACTGTGTTCCTGATACCATAAACCTGGTACCGTTCTATGGCATCAGGAGCAGCAATCAAGGGACCACCATGAGCAAAAAGGAACTGAAAGAGAAATGAAACGAATCGGTATACTGGCCGGTCTTGGCCCTGAATCAACAGTTGATTATTATAAAGAAATAATCGGAGCATTCAATACAAAGCATGCCCAGTTGGCCTATCCAGAAATCATTGTCCAGAAATCATTGTCTATAGTGCAAACCTTAACGAATTCATGAGAATCGTTAAAACCGAGAACTGGACGGAGCTCGCAGATTGGCTCTTAACAAAAATTTTCTCGCTCCACCATGCTGGCGCCGAATTCGCCGCAATTGCATCCAATTCACCGCATAGAGTATTTGATCTCATACAGAAAAAATCGCCCATCCCACTGTTGAGCATAGTCGAGGAGACCTGTGCTAAAGCTCAAGAAATGGAGCTGAAAAAAATAGGCCTGATGGGCACTCAACTGACGATGGAGGCAGACTTTTATAAAAGGCCGTTCCAGGCTCACGGAATAACGGTTGTTGTTCCCGGGCGAGAGGAACAACAATTAATCCATCACAAATTGTTCTCAGAAATCGAATTAGGAATTTTCAAAGACTCAACAAGAAAGGAACTGTTAACAATCACCAAAAGAATGGCGGATGAAGAAGGAATTGAGGCTTTAATTCTCGGCTGTACGGAACTGCCATTACTTTTAACGGAAAGCAAGTTTGGCATTCCTTTTTTAAACACCACGGCGATTCACTGCGAAGGTATTGTAACCTGCTGCATCAGCGATTAGGGTCCATGACTTGGGAGGCCAAATTTGGCAACAAATCTGAATGGTTTGCCTGTAAGGAGAGAAGACGACGGTATATTCCATCTTGATCAAGTAACGATTGGTGATTTCCCTGCTCGACGATCCTGCCATTATCCATAACCAGAATATGATCCGCCCGACGAATGGTTGACAGTCGATGCGCAATAACGATACCGGTTCTATTGGCAAGTGTAGAGGCTATGGCTCGATCAATCAAAATTTCTGTTACCGAGTCGACACTGGAAGTTGCCTCATCAAGGATAAGGACGCGCGGATTCCGGGCCAGCACTCTGGCAAAAGCAAGGAGCTGCTTCTGACCTGAAGAAAGTTCTACTCCACCCTCTCCAATTCGTGTTTCCAGACCTTCAGGAAGATTGGCGACCACTCCGGCAAGCTGTGCCTTGTCAATGATCACCTCCAACTCACCTTCGCCTCTCTTTTTATCTAAAAGGATATTCTCTCTCACAGTTGCAGGAACAATGAACACGTCCTGCATGACCAGGCCAAGCCTCTCCCGGAGCCACTGACTGTTGAGAGTGCTTATCTCCTGACCATCAATGTATATCTGGCCGCTGTCCGGTTCGTAAAATTTCTCGAGAAGATTGACAATAGTTGACTTACCTGACCCTGTAGCCCCTACTATGGCCAGGGTTTTTCCAGGAGCGACATGGAAAGAGAGATCAGACAAAACCTGCTCCGTATCATAGGCAAAATGGACATGATGAAATGACACATCACCTTTCATTTCCGGCTGTCCCGGTATCATCCTGACTGGAGAAGACGCAGGTAAGGTGTCCAGGAGCTGAAAGATCCGTTCTGCCGAGGCCATGGCAGATTGAACAATGGAATATTTCTGAGACAGATCCCGAATCGGTTGAAAGAAAAGGCGCATGTAGGCAAGAAAGGCAGCAAGTTCTCCAAGAGACATCTGCTCCTGGATGATCTGCCCACCGCCGTACCAGATAATAGAGGCGGTGGCAATGGAACTGAAAAGATCTATGGCAGGCATGAAGATGGAAAATATCCTGATCTGATACAGATTTTTCTGTAGATAGCCATTACTCAGCTCAGTAAATCTGTGCAACGTATCCTCCTGCCTCATAAAAATCTGGAGGACAGAAATACCGGCAAGAGCTTCCTGAAGAAAGGAATTGATCCTGGCAAGGCGTGTGCGAATGGCGCGGAAGGCATCTCTGGCAAGACGGCTGAACCAGAGTGTATTTGCTGTTATCAAGGGTACAAGCAAGCTCAAAACCAGGGCAAGTCGCCAGTTCATCCACAAAAGAATGATCAGGATGGCAAGAAGCTTCATGAAATCGTTAAAGAGTGTGACTATGACCGAAGTGAACATCTCGTGCATGTTCTGAATATCATTTGTCAACCGGGTCACAAGTTTTCCACTGGGGTTATTATTAAAAAAAGAGAGATCAAGGCCCAGCACATGGCCAAAAAGCTGCTGCCGCATCTCATGCATAATATTCTGGCCTGACCACTCAAGGATGACGACCTGAAGAAAGTTGGCCAGGAACCCACAGAGAATGACACCGACAAAGGTACCGGCAAGCATGCTGAGGCCCCCAATTCGGGCTGAAGTCTCCAGGCTGGTATTGGTGATGTATTGATCAATGCCGAGCCGAACCATATAGGGCAAGGCAAGGCTCGCCCCGATGACGGCAAATGAAAGGAGAATAGCAGAGACAAGCCGTTTCCAGTAGGGCACGGAATAAGAAACAACCCTCCGCCAGAGCCCGGTATCGGCGACCTTACCCAGTTTATCTTCCTCAAAATATCCATATCCGTAGCGCATAAGAACTATCCTTCCCGGAGCACTGAATCGGTCTGATGTGAATAGATCGTTGCATAAAAAACATTGTTTTCCAGCAGGAACTGATGATCTCCCTCGGCAACGATTTTTCCTTTATCCATGACCAGAATTCTATCTGCGCCGACAAGAGAGGCGATGCGATGGGAGATAACAATACATGTCTTTCCCTGCAGATAGGGTCCAATATCCTGCAAAATGGTATGCTCGGTTTCGGTATCAACGGCAGAAAGGCCGTCGTCAATAATGAAGATGGGTCGATCAAGAAGCAGCGCCCTGGCCAGGGCGATTCGCTGTCTCTGGCCACCGGACAGTTTCACCCCCCTTTCACCGACCCTGCTCTGATAGCCGTCTGCAAAGGTCATAATTTCATCATGGATAGATGCCGCCTTTGCCACTTCTTCGATCTCCTCCATGCTGGCATCCATTCTCCCCAGAGCAATATTGGCCTGGATCGTCTCTGAAAAAATAGTCGCCTCCTGAGGTACATAGGCGATATTGTTTCGGACTGTAGCCACAGGGAGTGCATTCACATCCCTCTCAGCAAGGAAAAGAACACCATCGGCTACCGGATAGAGACGGGTGAGGATGTGACACAAGGTCGTTTTCCCCGAACCTGTTTTCCCGACCACCCCCACCATCCCGTGGGTAAAGGTCATGCTCACGTCATCCAAGACCGGAGTAAGCTGACCTGGATAGGTAAAGGAGAGTCCCTGTACTCTCACTTCCCCCGATTTCAGAGGAAAAGACTCGCTGGAAACGCAATCACGCAATTCAGGTTCTTCAGCAAAAATAGCCTTTATACGGGCAAGAGACGTGGCCCCGCGTTGAAAAAGGTTTGTCACCCAACCAATGGCCATCATTGGCCAGGTCAACATGAACAGGTAGGAGATGAAGGCAATAAAATCACCGATGGTTATTGTCCCCTGGACTGTTAAACGACCACCGAAAAAAAGGACCAGCAACAGACTGCAGTTGCCGATGAGACTTGAAAAGGGAAAAAGAAGGCCTTGAATGATCGCCAGTTTCAGATTGTGGCGGATGTAGTCTCTTCCCATTTGGCCAAACTGCTCCGTCTGCGTCTGCTCCTGGGTATAGGCCTTCAGCAGATGGATAGAAGAAATGGCGCTGCGGGCAAATTCAGTCATCGATGCAAATTGTTCCTGTACCTTTTTAAAACGTTTATGGAGACGTGCTGAAAGCATCCTGGTCGTAATAGCCAGCACCGGCATAGGAGCTACAGCGATTAGGGTAAGCATGGGGTTGATATAGGCCATGAAGGCCAAGGCTGCCAAGGTCATGACCAGGGCATCTACAGCGGCAATCATTCCCATGCCCGTGGCCAATTGCACGGCAGCAAGGTCATTGGAGGAAAGGGCCATCAGCTCGCCGGTGCTATGACGCTGAAAGAATCTACGGTCTAGGCTAAGCAAATGGGCCACAAGCCTGTCCCGCAGATCACGCTCAAGCATACGGGAAAAGCCAATGATGAGATAGCGCCATACAAACCTGCAACAGGCGATCCCCACAGCCAGAAGCATGATATAAGCGGCATATTGAAGGAGACTCGCCCCACTGGCCGTACCCTCTTCAAGGGCATCAACGGCCTTTTTGATAAATCTCGGCGTAAGGAGCTGAAAAAAATCCACTCCCAGAAGGGCTGTGAACCCCAGAATAAGCCGAAAACGGTGGCGTTTGAAAACCGGAATCAAGAGAGAAAGGTTTTTGGCTGTATCAGCCCGCCAACTCGTTCGAGTTGCATTAGCTCTCAAACAACACTCCCTCTCTGTAGTGGAACTGTAGCCTTAAATTTTTCCACAAAGGCTATGGGCCGGTAGCTGAGCTTCGCCTTCCGCAAGCCTTCGTTCCCCAGATCCTGTTCCCTGTTCACCGTTTCGTACTGCTCAGGCAGAATGGAAGCGAATGCCTGGTTGATAAATTGCCAAAGCCCCTTATACTCACTCACTGCTTTTTCAAAATGAATAACAAAACTCTTTCCGCAGGCAAGCTCCTCTCCCAATGAATAGGCCACAGGATTTCCTTCCACATAGTAAATACCGCCACAGAGTTGGAGCTCTTCAGCCTTTTCCAGGGCCTCTTTTGCCGCCACATAATCTCCTGGCTCATCGCGGTTCAACCGCCACTTTTCGAGTATCTCCAGGACATCCTCCTTATGTGTTTGCAAAAGCGGTCGTCCTTCATAGGAGTAGTTGTTGAGAAAGGCCTTGATCAGGTTCCGTTTTTTATGAAAGTTGCGCCCTGCAAGCTCTGCAAGGTCCTGGCGTGTATAGAGATAATCAAAATTGTCCCTGTCTTCTTTGATTTCATAGCCCAGCCTCCTCAGCACCTGAGCCTGGGAGCTGCTGACACATTTCATCGTCTTGAATTTTTCAAACAACTGCTCAAGGCGTTGGCCATCAGGCAAGCCAAAAGGAAGCATGAAAAATGAGCCGATACCGTCCACACCTGTGATTAGAAGCAATTCTCCGGCCAGCATGGATACCCTGTATTGATGCGTAGCTCGAAAGAGATAGAGGTTGGCAAAGGTAAATTCTGAAATACCTTCCGCAACTTTTTGAAAAAGCGGATGCAGAATTTGACGCATGGACAGCTTCAGTTCAGCATCACTGGGATAACGTGGTATCATCAAACAACTCCTCTTCTCTGCCTCAAAAATAGCTTAAGCGTTCCTTGGTATCTTGCTACTTATCCAGGTAATACCACAAATTGGCGAACAACTGCTCGGTAACTGTTTAGGTATCTTGTTTAAATAAGCATGATCGGCAGAGTTCGCAAAGCGAGGCCCTTGGGAAACAAAGGGATTTCCGGATAACTGCTCAATTGCATTCCTGGCCAAAACAGGGAAAGGGGCCTGCGGCAAACGCTCAATGAGGGACAAGCACCAGCACAATCAGAGAGTGGGCCGGCTCGCTCCTTTTTCACTGTATCCTGATTAGTGAAGAGCTGCAAAGAGAATCCTGATTCATGACGGTGTCAACGGTTCACCTCCTTTTTATTGGCCTGGAGGTCAATTCCATAGTAATTTTTCTCCGCTTTGGTGTAAAATCATTTATGAAAAGCTCCCCGGGAGGAGCAATCAATCTTGCTGCCACCCCACTTCCAGCCCCTATGGTCATTCGCCAGGAAGAAAGAATTCTCTTCAGGTACTTGGCAGCACAACGAGCAAATCTGCTCGTCTATTATTTTCTTCACAACAATGAGGGAGTCGCATGAAAACAGGTGAAGCCATACATGCACGTCGGGCTGTTAAGCATTTTGATCCAGCCCATAGTCTGAGCGTCGAAGAGGTAAATACACTTTTGTCTTTGGCTATCCTTTCACCAACGGCGTTTAACATTCAGAATTGGCGTTTTGTTGTGGTAACAGATCAGAAGTTACGAAGACAGATACGAGAAGTCGCCTGGGACCAAGCGCAGGTGACAGATGCCTCACTGTTTATTGTACTCTGCGCCGATCTCAAGGCATGGGAGAAGGACTCCAGTCGATACTGGAGTAATGCCTCAAAAGAGGTTCGTGAGTTTATGCTTCCCGCTATCGCTGACTACTATCGAGGCAAAGATCAGGTCCAGAGAGACGAAGCCATGAGATCCTGTGGCATAGCGGCACAGACATTAATGCTTGCCGCAAAATCGATGGGATTTGACTCCTGTCCAATGGATGGATTCGATTTTCAAAAAGTTGGCCAACTTATTCATCTTCCCAGCGACCATGTAATCGCAATGTTTGTTGCCATTGGCAAGGCTACAAAAGAGGCATGGCCACGAGCCGGCCAACTGGATCTTGATGAGGTAGTCATCGCAAACCGGTTTGCCTGAATAGGAGTCCGTCCGAGAATGCCCTTTCTCCCCAACTCTTCGGAATTCTCAAAAAACCATGCGCGCAATATCAAAGAGATGGTTCTGCTCATTTTTTAAGAATTTCTCGATTTGAGAAGAATGGACGCTTGCCTCTGTCCAGAAATGATTATCCCCCCTAACTCTTTGTTTAGCCATAAAACATACGCCTCAGAATACCACAGGGCACTGATCCCTTGTGAGCTTCTCCCGAAACTACTCTTTTCTCATCAAACAAAGACTATGATTTATTATTTAGGATTAATTGGTATTGCGGCTTTTTCCATCACCGGGGTCATTGCAGCCGGTAAAAAGGATATGGATATATTCAGCATTGTCCTCCTCGGTGTGGTTACCGCCCTCGGCGGTGGTACCTTGCGCGACATCATCATAGATGTCAATCCTGTCTTTTGGATTGCTGATCTCTCTTATCTCTGGGTCTCCCTGCTGGCCGCCCTCTTGACCTTCTTTCTGGTCAGATATGTCACCCATGCCTTACGGTTATTATTGTTTGTGGACGCCTTCGGCTTGGCCCTTTTTACCGTCCTGGCCACGGAAAAAACCATCGGCCTCGGTTTTTCAGCACCAGTTGCCGTATTGATGGGGCTTATTACAGGCATTGCCGGGGGCATGATTCGTGACATATTGACGGGAAGAATGCCTCTCCTTCTTGGTAAAGAGTTTTATGCAACTCCTGCCCTGCTCGGAGCTATTATATTTTCAATCTTAGCCAACACCTTCCCCTCACCTGACTTGAACAGATTATACGCCATCACTGTTATTTTTTTAGTCAGAGCAGCAGCCATTCAATGGGATCTCTATTACCCGAGATGGCTCACTTACCACAAAAAAATCTAGGAAGAATCGAACTCGCTGCTCCAGCCACTCGCTCATTGTCGTAATTAAAAATTATTAACATTACACATCAAGTTGGGACAAGAGCATGAATAAACAGCACAAAACAAACTCTGTCGAGTCTCCTCTTCAGCATATCGAAACAGCCAATAAATTTTTGCCACGGTTCTTCTCTGGTCAGGCCGAGACTATGGCCCTGAATATACCGTTTTTTCCAATTGCAGGTATTGATGGCGATTTCTCCAATCAGCCTTATCTGTTTCTTCAGAGAAGGGGGTCCTCTCAGAATATTCTCCACCAATGAGTAAGAGGATACTCAAGGGAAGATCAAGGATGGAGGCGGTCCACCCCAAACCGATCTATTGCTGTTCAGGTGCTTGTCGCGTTCCCTTTGCTGATACCAATGGCTATGCGCTGTGGTCTCACTCCTGGCTCGAGTGAGAACAGGTAGGCAAGGTCGTGGGACTGCCGACTATCTCAGGTAGGACACCCCCTTCCCTGGAGATAAAACATCAGCTGGGAGCTTTGGGCTTTACTCGAAACGAAAAACAGAGCATTGCCCTTTTCTCACTCTACAACAACAAGTTAACATCAGCAGGAGGTGTAACATGCTAGGTAAACTTATTGCGGGATGCTCTTTGCTCATCCTAGGACTCCTTTCACTTGTCATCATCGCTCAAGCGGCTGACGAGAAAATCATCCCTCTGCCAATCACTGAGCAGATCTATATGATCACCGGCGAAGGTGGTAATATGGGTTTATTTACCGGCAGGGATGGGACATTTTTGATTGATGACCAGTTTGCTCCTCTCACGGAGAAAATCGTAGCGGCCATCAAATCGGTGGGCGGAAATCACCCCAAATTTCTGATCAACACCCACTACCATGGTGATCATACGGGCGGAAATGAGAATATGGGTCAGGGAGGGACCTTAATTTTCTCTCATGACAACGTGCGTGATCGTTTGAGCACAGGCTCTTTTATCCAGGAGTTCAACAGAAAACGAGCAGGTGTCTCCCAGGAAGGATTACCGGTTGTCACTTTTTCAGAGGATATCACTTTCCATCTTAACGGCGACACCATTCGCGCCATCCATGTTCCCCAGGCCCATACCGATGGCGACAGTTTCATCTATTTCAAGGCCGCTAATGTCATCCACGCCGGCGATATCTTTTTCAACGGGTTCTATCCATTTATCGATGTCAACCATGGCGGCTCCCTCAAGGGCATGCTTATCGCAGTAGACCATATATTAGCCCTGGCAGATGACAGCACCAAAATCATTGCCGGGCACGGACCGTTGGCCGATAAAGAACAGTTAACAGATTACCGGCAGATGCTTGCGACCGTCTATGAACGACTGAGAAAACTGAAAGCGGAAGGGAAAACTGCTCAAGAGGCGGCCGCCACAAACCCCTTGGCTGACCTTGATCCCCTATGGGGGGATGGACTCTTCACAAGTGAGCGCTGGATTGAATTGATCTATTCCGGAGTCTGAGAAACCCATCGCCCTGACATGAAGGCAGGTGATTGGGCCCAGGCCCAGAACTACCTGGATAGAGGTGGAAAAACAGATCCAGGGAGCAAAGAAGAGGGCGTTGATTGATGCAGTTGGCACCCTTGCATCTCGTGCCGACCCTGAAATTTTTCTCTCAGGAACAAGACGCAGTTATTCATAGGGCGTGCCCCGTAAAGGGTCCTTTCCAAGAGGCACGCCAAAAATGGTCAAAGCCACGCTTCAGTGCTGATCAGTAAACAGGCAATCAACGACTAGTCAATTAGCGGACGAATGCTGCGCCGGACAAGGCCAAGAGACCGAAAAATCCTTCACCGCCGACAATCCTTTATTCAGCTGTCGTTGGATCAAGCAATTTCTCAATTTCACAAATACTGTTGACGGGAAATTCGCCTTTGCGCGCATGTTCACGTATCGTTTTTTCATCAGGTGCAATGTAGATACAATACACCTTGTCTTCAGTAACATAACTGTGAACCCACTGAATCTTCGATCCCATTTCCTCCAACACAGCACAGGATTTTTGGGAGATGCGCTGCCAGTCCATTGCAGTTAGATCTGCAGCCCCGAGAATTTCTCGCTCAATAATAAATTTAGGCATTTTTTCCTTCCAGATAAATTGCGGTTTAGCAGACCTTTCCTTCTGCCATATTCAATTTTTTCGCCTGCGCAGCCAGGTTATGATATCCCACTACCACGAAAGCCACACTCCATCTGCAGCCATTCTCCAACAATTGAGCAAGACAAGAATGTCTGTTCCAAACAGAGTATGGAGAAACTATTGCAAGTTACAAGCCAAACACGTAATCTCGTAGAATCAGCCAGTAAGCAGAACCCGCCCAGCCCCCCATGGGACATAATGGCCACTAAAAAATAAGAAATTGAAAAATTGATACCTGACCAACTCCCTCAGGCCTCGCAAAAGGTGCACGGAAGTGGCCCCAAAGGATGGCGGACAGAATGACCCAGCAACAGGGCCACCTTGGGGCAAAAAGCCCCAGGCCCTCCAGGGGGGTGGGAAGAGCGGAACAGAAGAGGTTTTTGTTACCTGAAGCCCAGGCACCTGCTTCCCGGTGCAACTCAAAAGAGCAGTTGCAAAAATTTTTCACGAAACAAAAAAAGCCCTCTTCTTCGAGAAACGCAAAGAAGAGGGCTGAGATATTGGTTATCGGTCTGAGCTAAAGACATTCAGGGAAGGATGTTCCCTCCCCACACAGCGCCAGAAAAGCCGATGCATGCAGATACTGTTTGCCTCCCCGGAGGAGACAGGGATTTTTTTTCTATTGCAGTCAACAAATCAAGATCAAGCCATACCCCTCTCGGATCCTCTCACGCTTTCCCCTCTTCCAGGATCTGCTGGACACACTGAACGAGTTCGCTCATTATCAGTGGTTTTTGAAAATACTTTCTAATGCCGAGAGCGAGGGCCTTTTCCTTGTTCATTTTTTCACTGTAGCCGGTGCAGAGAATCACCGGCAAATTTGGCCTGATCTGCAGAACCTTTTTGGCCAAACGGTCTCCTGTCAGATGAGGCATTGACATATCAGTGATAATCAGATCGTACTGATCAGGTTCTGCAGTGAAACTTTCCAGTGCCTGGACGGGGTCGGAGAAAGTGGAAATTCGATAGCCGTACCTGGTAAACATTTTCTTCGCCAGACCCATGAGAGCCACCTCATCATCAACAAAGAGGACATGGGCGCTCTTCCCCAAAAGAATTGAAGAGGTTTCACTCACATCCTCAGCGGCGGTATTACTTTCTACGGTGGGCAGATAGACATGAAACGTCGCCCCATGGCCCAATGCACTGTCAACTGATATGTATCCTCCATGATTCTGGACAATGCCATGCACCACAGCCAGCCCCAGCCCTGTGCCCTCCCAGACCTTCTTGGTGGTAAAATAAGGTTCAAATATTTTTTCCCTGATCTCTCTGGCGATCCCCAGGCCGGTATCACTCACCTCCAGGTGCAAATAATCACCAGGGCTTACTTCGCCTCCCAGGACCGGATCATCTGCAGTAATTTCCAGTTCTTTCAGTGAAACCAAGATGGTGCCATCTGTGTCACGCATGGCCTGATAGGCATTGGTACAGAGATTCATGACAATCTGATGAATTTGGGTGGCGTCTGAGAGCACACATTTACGAGAAGCGATATCCTGCTTTATTTCTATGGAAGTCGGTATAGAGGAGCGCAGAAGTTTTAAGGCCTCACTGATAACAAGAGCTATCTGTAACGGAACCTTTTTCTGTTCACTCTGACGACTGAAGGCGAGGATCTGCTTAATAAGTTCTCTAGCTCTTCTGGCCGCTACAGAAATTCCTTCCAGGTCTTCTCTCAGTTCCGGATCTTCCTGACACACCATCTGGGCCAGTTCCGTATAGCCAAAGATCGCAGAAAGGATGTTGTTGAAATCATGGGCAATGCCACCGGCTAACGTGCCTATTGCTTCCATCTTCTGCGCCTGTATCAGTTGCTTCTGTATTTTTTCTCTCTCTTCTTCCGCTTTTTTTCGTTCACTGATATTGCGGGTAACACCAAGGATATTGGTTGTTTCACCCTTTTCGTTGTAGATGAGAGAGGCAACAATTTCCACCCAGACATACGATCCGTCTTTGTGGAGATGCTGTAATTCCAAATTCCTGAAATAAGGCTCTGTTGGCGGACGGAGCTTACTTTTTTCCAATTCTTCCTCTACCGTTGCAAACACTACTTCCTGGGATGCCGCGGTAAAGGTGGTTTCTATATTCCTAGCCAGCATTTCTTCGGCTGTATAACCGCATAACTGTTCTATGGACGGACTGATATACAGATAGGTTAACTCCATATCCATCATCCAGATAACATCTGTAATATTTTCAGCCAGCAAACGATAGCGTTTTTCACTCTCCTTCAATTCGGAAATTTTCTTCTGCAGCTGCGGATAATAACTTTTCTGGATAGAGGTTTTACCCAGACCAATGAGATTGGAAACGGCTTCACTGGTCCTGCTGTTTTCAGAGGGCCTCTTCATAAATCACCTCGAGATCTCGACGATTCGCTTCCCGTGGATTCGTAACAATACAGGCATCGTTGATTGCCTTCATAGCCAAATGCGGAATATCAGCTTTTGTTACATTGACAAGCCCTAGGCTTTTCGAAATTCCCAACTGATTTCTCAAATCCTTAACATGTCTAAAAAGGGTACCTTTTAACTCGTTAGGCAGCATACCCCGAGAATCTATCCCCATGGTATCGGCAATCACTCGAAACCGTTCAGGGGCCGAGTCAAAATTATAGTTAATAACATGTTCCAGGAGTAGAGAATTGCACTCGCCATGCGGCAGATCCAGAAGCCCGCCCAGGCTATGGGACATGGCATGAACCGCCCCCAACACTGCATTGGAAAAAGCCAGACCGGCTTCCATACTGGCAAGCATAATGTTCTCCCGTACCACGAGATCCATGGGCCTGGCTTTGATTTTTGGCAGGTTGACGCTCAAAAGTTTGATGGCCGCCAAGGCATGGATATCGGTCATCCCAGAGCTGGCAATTGACACATACGCCTCTATGGCATGAACCAGAGCATCTATGCCGGTGCAGGAGGTGAGATAAGGGTCCATCGTGGTGGTTGTTTCAGGATCAATGAGGGCCACATCAGGTATAACTATTTTACTGATTATGGCAATTTTGATCAATTGCTCCCTGTTGACAATCATACAGAACTGAGACAAATCAGCAGAAGTCCCGGCGGTTGTAGGGATGAATACCATCGGCGGCAGCGGTTCCTGAATCCGGTCCACACCTTCATACTCAAGGATATGTCCACCGTTGGAAATAACAATACCAATGCCCTTGGCGCAGTCCAAGGGGCTTCCACCGCCAACAGCAATGATAGCATCACACCCTTCTGCCAAGTACAGTTGCGCCCCTGTCATGACTTCTGTTGCCCTGGGATTGGGGGTAACACCTGAGTAAGTGACAAATTCTATCCCGGCTGCAGATAAGCTATTTTCTACTTCCCTGGTCCATCCCGCCTTGATGATGCCCTCATCCGTAACGATGATGGCTTTTTTCGTATGAAAATTTTTGCAGTACTGCCCTGCCAGCTTACGGGAACCATTCCCGAAAATTATTTCAGGAGCAACAAATTTTCGTAAGTGGTTTAAAGAAAAAGACATAAAAATCTCACAAAGGGTTACTATGATAAAAATTTACTGCTGAATTAGCCAGCTAACAACATTCAGCCTCTCTGACGAGAGTAGAGGACCCCTTTTGGAATGTCAACCACCATTTATCAGCATAACAGAGAAGGCCCCATGGGATTCGAAAATCCAACGGAGTCCTGGCCAGATAAACCAACTTGATATCAAACAACAAAAGACCCAGGTGCCAATGATATGACAACCGGACAACCGGTCATACCTTTGGCAAGACAGCTACAAGCGGAACGCTCTGCAAAACTACATGGACGGACAAACAGAAGTTCACATTGCCAGAGCCCCTCTCAAAGCAACAAAAACGATGTCTTTCCAAACAGATGGAGTAACCAGATTACCATCGACACCAAACCGCTTCCCGCAAGGTGCAACTCATGAAAATCATAAAAAGTATTGCCTTCCCTTTCTTTTCCGTGGCAGCTCTCATGACCCTTTATCAGGTAGGAAAGTTCTATCTTCTGAAAGGGTCTTACACGATCTGGCAGTCCCATGTCATGACGATTATCTTCACTTCATTAGGAGCCACCATTGTTTCCCTTGTCATGGTGAACAGAACGGAGAAAATTGATAGAGATAAAAAAGAACTCGAATTACGGGAATCAAAACTCAAGACGCTGCAGATAACAATGTTTACCGTTCACCACATTGTGAATAATTTTCTCAATCGACTGCTCCTGATACGAATTGAGGCTGAAGAAAAAGGAACCATCTCTCAAGAAACCCTGGAAAAACTGGAAGCAGATATTGTCGATGTGAGCAAAAAACTGGTGGCGTTAAGTGAAGTGGAAAACCCGGAAAACCCGGAAAATTTTAACAAGTTTTTTCCCAAATAAAGCGGATTATTCATGTCGTAACAGCATCTCTCAGCATCAGTATGGCCCAATATATTCTTGATCATCGCAAGAGCCACAGGAATCAAAACAGGCCAACTCGTTCACTGTCTTCAGCAAAAATCAATCCAGTGCGGTCAGCTCGTCTCTCGCCAGCCCCCATTCCGATTTTTTCCAGACAAAAGGTAACTTCTTCCCCCTTCGGGAACCACTCCCTAGCCATTCGACACCTCTGAAAAAGACATGCTACACTTGCAACTGGTCAAGAGGGAAAGAGTAGCTACAGACTCCCCTTCCCATAAGCAAAGGAACCCAGCACCAGAATAACTCAGGGCGCTGCCGGCCATAATTTAACCTGCCAATCGCCACAGAAAATAATACAATAATGTAATTGAATCCACCTAAGACACTGAACGAATATAGATTACAACTGTTATCACCCCCATCCACCCAACAGAACAACACCCAGAATTTATTGTTCTTTGATAACAAATTCTGCAATAAGCGGATTACTTTTCAATCGCAAAATGCTATAACTAAACAGTAAGCAAATAAATTGCAAAAAGGATGAGTATGAACTCGAACAAGCCCAGCAAGAAAGACATCTCGTTGTTTCTGGCACTGGTACTCTTTATGTTCTTTCATGTCTCAAACAGCCTCTGTCTTGCGACCCCTCCTCCCCTACCGCCATCATATGTTGGTTCACAGGCATGTAAACCCTGCCATGAAACAGAATTCGAAATTTTTGTCACCCATGCCAAAAAAAGCAGATCCTATCAGAGCATAGAAAGACTGGAAAAAGGTCTGACAGAGAACGACTTAAAAAAATGCTATGCCTGTCATACCACGGGCTACGGAAAACCCGGCGGTTTTACAAGCCTCGAAGAGACGCCGCATTTAAAAGACGCCGGCTGCGAAGTCTGTCACGGACCCGGTTCAACTCATATTCTCGATAAATCATTAGACAGCATAATACAGGAACCAACACTCCAGCTCTGCAATACATGCCATACCTCTGAGAGAATCAAGGCCTTTCGCTTCAAGCCCCTCATCCATGGTGGAGGTCATTGACATGCTCTTCTTCCGTACTTTTATTCGCAAGCATCTCAACCTCAGAAGCCTGCTTGCCTTAAGCGTCGCCATCATCATGGGAGTGGTGGTTTTTCTCTGCCTCACCAAACAGCGTGAACAGATAAAAGAGAGAATGACCGCCTATGGCCAGGACATTAAGTCCCTTGCCTATGCGGGTATCAAACATCCGATGTCAGTTGGCGACAGCCCGTCTATAGAAAAACAGCTTTTTGATATTGAAGATGAGTTGAAGAATGCTGAGATATTCATATTCGACTTCAATCAACGCATCGTCTTTGCCACCCATGATGAGAATATCGGCCAGAATGTGTCGGACATCACCCACTATCTGGAAACATTGGCCGCCCTGCAATTGCTTCTTACCGAAAGTGGTGCACCGCTCAGTTACATTGAGGAAGAGAAAGACGGCAAAAAATACCTGATTACCATCCACGCCATCCTTAACAACAATGAATGCCACCACTGTCATGGCACGACAAGACAGGTTCTTGGCGGACTCATGGTCAGACAATCAACGGATGCAACCTATGCCGCCATTGCCACATTACGAAACCAGACCATTATTATCTCCATTATCGGTGTAGGCGCTCTGCTCTTCCTTATTTATTTTCTCGTCGCAAGAATGGTGCACAACCCGGTCATTGAACTGGCAGCCAAAGCAGAGCAGCTGGCCAGAGGCGATTATTCCGTATCCGTTCCCGTCACCAGCGAAGACCCTATCGGTATTCTTGGCAGCTCTTTTAATTCAATGGTGCAGAGCATAAAGGCCCAGGTAGAATACGCCAACAGCCTGAAACACGTTATTGCCGACCCACTCATTTTCGTCGACAAGGATTTTGTTATCACCTTCATCAACCAGGCATGCGCCAAGTTGACGGGATACAGCAAAGAAGAAATAGAAGGAAAATCCACCTGCCGGGACATGTTCAGAAGCGACATCTGCAGAATTGATATATGCGACACCACATGCCCCATTAAACAGTGCCTCGTCTCGGGTGAGCCTGTGCAAGGGATCAGGACAACGATACTCGCCAAAAATGGTCGTTCAATTCCCATCATGACAAGTGCAAGCGCCTTGAAAGACGCGCATGGCAGCATCATCGGGGCTGTCGAAACATTCAGAGACATCTCTGTTGTTCTCGAAGGAGAAAGACTGCACTTTGTTCAGCAAACAGCGGCAAAAGAAGAAGAACAGCGCAAATATATTGAATCCAAGGCGGCCAACCTCCTTGCCGTCTTATCCCAGGTTTCAGACGGCAACCTTTCAGTGCGTGTTGAATCTTCCGACAGCAGTGAAGTCATGGGAAAAATCGGGGAACACATAAATGACACTCTGGACAACCTGGAAAAGATGTACGAGCAAATTTCCTCATTCGGAAAAAAAATGGAACTCGAGGTGGCCACAAGAACCAAGATGCTGCACGCCAGAACCCTCCTTCTTGAAGGGGCCAACAGGGAGCTGCAGGAACTGGACAGGCTCAAATCCTCCTTTCTGGCCAATATGTCCCATGAACTGAGAACCCCCATGAACTCCATTCTCGGATATACGGAACTCCTCCTGGACCGGGTTGATGGCGAGATAAACAGCGAACAGGAAAATAGCCTGTCAAAAGTTGAGAACAATGCCAAGCATTTGCTGGAGCTGATAAATGACGTCCTTGACATGTCAAAGATCGAAGCAGGAAAAATCGAATTCGACATCGAAAAATCAGACATCAAAAAACTCTGCGAATCTTTTGTTACTTTTTTTCATCCTGCCATCCAGGCAAAAGGGCTCTTATTTGAATTTGATTTTGCCGACAATCTGCCACCGGTCTATATCGATGAAGAAAAGGTCAGACAAATTTTCAACAATTTACTAGCAAATGCCATCAAATTTACCGAGCATGGCGGCATAACCATCCATATCAAGAATTCAACCCTCGGGATCGCTGCCGGTGACGAACCTCTTTTTGTGGAGATATGCGTTGAAGACACCGGCATTGGTATTGAAAATAAGGACATGCACACCCTCTTTGACAAATTCTCCCAGATCAATGTATCCACCACCCGGCAATATGAAGGAACCGGCCTTGGTCTCAGCATAGCCAGGGGACTTGTAGTCCTCCACAAAGGTGTTATTTGGGTGGAGAGTACCTATGGCAAAGGCAGCAAATTTTACTTCACCCTGCCCTGCCAGAAAAATATCATTGAAAATACTGAAAAACCCATCATTGAAACATCCATGGCAAAAACCCTGTCCGAATATTTTGACAAACCTGTCGAGATTTTTCTCAAGGAGGCAATTTATGCCGGAAAACCAGTCAAATGTTGGGAGCACACCCATTGCGGACAGACGAGCTGTCCCGCCTACGGCAACGAGGAACACCGCTGCTGGCTTATTTGCGGAGTGCACTGTAAAGGGGTTAAGATATCGAAATACCCAGAAAAAGCCGAGTACTGCAAGACCTGTGAAATCATAGAAAATTTAGTTATCGACACCTACCAGCCCTCGAGCAGTGATGAGAATGTTACAACCAACTCTCCTGAAAACAGTAAAAAGAAAAAGACGATACTCGCCATTGACGACAACCCCGAGGTTATCGAACTGATCAAGAAAAATATCAGCTCTGATTATCATGTGGTGGGACACTTAACCGGCAACAATGCCTTCGAGAGGGCAAAGGAGCTCCAACCTGTAGCTATAACGCTCGATATCATGATGCCTGACAAAGACGGCTGGCAGGTTCTGCAGGAGCTCAAGAACTGCCCTGAAACCCAAGACATCCCCGTCCTAATCCTCTCCATTATTGATAAGAAAAAAATGGGGTTCAGTCTCGGCGCCACAGAATATATGATTAAACCCATTAATAAAAAAGCTCTGCTCCACAAATTAAAGAACCTGGAAAAAATAACAACTATCAAAAATATTCTCCTCATCGACAATGACACAGACACAGTGGACACCCTCTCTCTTTTACTGAGCAAGGCAGGATACAGAATAACAAAAGCCTCTAACAACAACGAAGCCATCGAGGCAATTCACCGAACGATTCCGGACCTGATCGTTCTCAACCCGATACTGGCCGATGGAAACGGTTTTGATGTCATAGAATATTTCAAAGCCGAGAAACATATACAGAATATCCCTCTGGTCCTTATCACAGAAAAGGACTGGGATGAAAATGATATCCAAGAGCTCAGCGGAAGAATTCAGGCTACCCTGAATAAAAACATTCTTTCGGAAGAAGATCTGGTGGAGGAATTGAAGAAAGCAATTAACAAACTGTAGCAATGAGAACATTTTCTCCTATAAACTGATGCCGAGGTACTCTGCAATGGAAACAGATAAAAAAAAGATACTGATAGTTGACGACAATGCTGACAGTCGCGAACTCGTGATGAAAATCCTGAAAAACACAAACTATCAGTTATCTGATGCCATTGACGGTGAAGACGCTCTTAATAAAATCAACGCCGACAAGCCAGACCTGATTCTGATGGATATTTCCATGCCGAAAATTGACGGCTACGAGTTGACACGGAGATTAAAAAAAGAAAAAGACCTCCGTGACATCAAGATTATTGCCTTAACAGCCCATGCCATGAAAGGTGACAAAGAAAAGGCACTGGCCTCAGGATTTCTCGGATACATAGCCAAGCCAATAAATGTGCGAATGTTCGGTGAACAAATCAAAAATTTTTTAAATACACCTGAGTAAGTACAACCATGACAGCCAAGCCAAAAATCCTGATTATTGACGACAACTTAGATACCGTCGAGCTTTTGCGAAAAAGATTCCGTGCCGAAGGATACGACACAGATGAGGCCTATGACGGCATGGTGGGCCTGGAAAAGATTCGCAGCTATGATCCTGACCTCATCCTTCTTGATGTCATGATGCCTAAAATGGATGGTTATGAAGTCTGCGAAATTGTAAACAATGACGAAGCGATCAAGCATATCCCCAAAATTATGCTCACCGCCAAAACCAAGGTACCCGACAAGGTGAGAGGCCTTGACATCGGCGCAGACGACTACATCACCAAGCCTTTCGACTTTAAAGAAGTAGTGGCCCGTGTCCGTTCTCTTCTGGCCAAAAAACTTGAAAACTCAGAAATTGCGGAGCAGGAAAAATTCAGCGCTCTTGATCATTTCCTGGATGAGGTCTCCCATGAAGTGCGCAATCCCCTGGTGACTATCGGCGGCTTTGCCCGGCGCGTCAAAAAAAACCTGCCGGAAGGGAGCGAGAACTCCCGCCATATGGACATTATTTTACAGAATGTAGAGGTGCTGGAAAAGATGGTCCATAAACTGATCTCCTTAAAAAGTGCCAACCTCTGCTACCGGGAGTCCTCAAATATCAATGAAATAGTCGACAATGCCTTAAGCACTTACAACCAGGAAATTGAAAATAAACAGATCACCCTTGTTACCCACTTTATGGAAAACCCTCCCCTGATCTGTGCCGATCAGGAAAATATCACCATGACCATCGCCCATATCATTGAAAATGCAATTGAGGCCATGATCGGGGAAAAACGGGTGCTGACAATCAGTACCTGCATCAAAGAGCACTATTTTGAAATTGAAATTTCGGACACAGGCAAAGGTATCGAGAAAAGCAAAATAAAAAATATCTACGATCCTTTTTTCACCTCAAAAACCTATGGTCCCGGATTCGGACTCACCTTCGCCCTGAAAACGGTGCGAAGCCACCATGGTTCAATATCTGTTGAAAGTAATGAGAATCAAGGGACTACTTTCACCATCAGACTGCCAATGAAGTCTATCGTAGCCTAACGGCCAAAACCGACTTGAGCAAAACGATAAGCCATCACCCAACTTTTGCAAGCAAGCGAATCAATATAGATGTCAGGGGGACTATCCTCTGTGCACAAGTAAAAACAATCCATTTCTGCAGGCAGGACGGAGAAGTCAGAGAAATAACCAGCGACTGACAAAGGAGGAGTCGGCAACAGATTGCCTGATAAGCGATGCCCCCCCCCGCAAAGCCGGCCAGAACAAGACAGTCCTTCTCCTCAGATGCGAAGGGAAGGACTGGCAATCGACCGTGGACAATCTGCAGGGAGGAAGATATTCCCTTATGCTCAGGCAACCTGCTGGAATATGTGCTTTTTGGCCCCGCAAATGGGACAGCGCTCCGGTGGCTTGCCAAATTCGATATGACCACAGACAGGACAGAGGTAAAATTCGGCCTCCTCCAGATCCTTTCCATTTTTTACCGCCTCGAGGGCCAGGTTGTAAAGCTTGGCATGGACCTCCTCGGCAGCCACGGCAAAACGAAACATGACCTTGGCCTTATGACCTTCCTCCTTGGCCTGTTCAACCATGGGCGGGTACATATCTGTGAACTCATGGGTCTCACCGTTGATTGCCTCCTGGAGATTTTCAAGGGTGGACCCTACCATGTCCAGAGCCTTAAGGTGGCCCTCGGCGTGGATGCGCTCAGCCTCAGCAGTAGTGCGAAACAACTTGGCGATATTCAACAGGCCCTCTTTTTCCGCTTTTTTGGCAAAGGCTCGGTATTTCTGGTTGGCCTGGCTCTCTCCGGCAAAGGCCTGATTTAAATTTTCTTCTGTTGTCGACATACGTTTCTCCTTATATTTTCATTTTTCTTCATTCTTACGATCAGCATTCACTCTTGTTTTGAAACTATTCAGCAGCACGTCATCTTCGTCCATTGAGGTCTTCTCGAAGAGAACAAGTATGCTTCGAAGTCAGAACTGAACGAATAGAAGGCACTGCTCTCCAGTTAGAGAGCAGTACGTTGCCCATTATTTGATCCTACCTGAAGAGTACTCTTTTTTATACTCTAGCCCATCTCTTTTGTTCCTTCAACCGGAAACTGGAGCACTCTCCAGGGAGCGAATGCCTGAACTTTCATGGGGTCACAAGAGTGCCTCCTCTGCTTCAGTATGACCTCATTTCTGTTGCTGCCCCCTCACCCATGGTCACAACGGCAAGAGAACAAACACATCGTTTACAGGTGCATATTTTCAAGCTTCTTCTCGGATCAGCAGAGGCACCCTGAACAGGAATGCTGCTTCACTTGTCACCCTTGACTAAGCGATAGCTTTAATGATAAAAATGAGTAACGGTCTTTTTTTACTGCATTCATCAGGAGGATGACATGTTACGTCCAGCCACCCTTATTCTGACTGCCCTGCTCCTTTTTCCAAGCCTCTGCCACAGCGTTTCCATCGATAAGGCCTGGAACGATGTCCAGGCCCCGGAACAACCTGTATTGGCTGCGGTGACAATAAATCCTGACAATACGGCCCTGCTCATCCTTGACATTGAAGAGCGGACCTGCAATATGGAACGACGTCCGAGATGCCTGGAAACGGTCCCCCGTATTGCCGATCTTATGACCCGGGCCAGGAATGCCGGAGTCAGAGTGCTGTACAGCCTGACTCCACAGGGGACTCCCGAGACCATTTTGCCCCAGGTCACTCCCCAGCAAGGAGAAACCATTGTCAACTCCTCAGTGGACAAATTCTGGAAAACCGATCTTGAAATGATCCTTGCAGAACAAAAGATAGACAATGTCATCATCACCGGCACAGCGGCCCACGGCGCTGTCATGCATACCGCAACTGCAGCAGGATTCAGGGGAATGGGAGTCATCCTGCCCGTTGACTGCCTTTCGGCTGAAGATCTTTACACCGAACAGGCAACTGTGCAACTCTTGAAAACCGGGCCAGGGACGAGAAAACAGATCACCCTGACCAGCAGCCAACTTATTACCTTTCCCTGAACAGTGAAGAGACAGAAAAGTCGATCTTTATTCACGGAGCTCAACGATAACTGAAGCCAAGGAGCCCTTATGGTATTACGGAACTTCCCGGAAGCGGTCAAGGAGTTCGCCATTCAGACCTATCAGAAACCAAAAGATGAACAGGATCTGCGACTGACGCATGTCTCCTTCAGCGGGACACCGCAAAAACACCCCTACAACCCGGACAAGGTCATCCTGGTAATCGACCCTTACAGCAGCAATGTCTCCTACTACGAGTTTTTAACTCGAGACATCTCTTTTGTCGAGGAACTCAGCAACCTGGTCGATTCAACCGGTCGCATCATTCCCTTGATGCGACTCTGGGTCAAAAAGAAGAGCATCGGGACCCGCTCCACCCCCTTTGTGGTGGCGGATACCAACCAGCCCCTGTAACCAGGAGCCGAGAGTGACGCAAAGACATTCTTCCGGGAAGTCTGTTTTTCAACTGCCTGACGCCAACAGGGTTTGCAGCGGCGTGTACTCCATGGCAAAGGCCTCGGCGACCCCGCGGTAGGTCACTTTTCCGTTAACCACATTCAAACCGGCCCCTACGCCTGGATTGTCAATGGCGACCTGACGCCAGCCTTTTCCGGCCAATTCCAGGGCATAGGGAAGGGTGGCATTCGTCAGGGCCATGGTGGAAGTCAAGGGGACAGCGCCTGGCATATTGGTTACACAGTAGTGGATGATACCATCCACCTCGTAGATAGGATCTCTGTGGGTCGTTGGCCGCGAGGTCTCAAAACAGCCTCCCTGATCAATGGAGACATCCACCATCACCGCCCCTGCCTTCATAGTGGCCAGCATATCACGACTGATGAGCTTCGGAGCCCTGGCACCATGGAGGAGGACTGCCCCGATGACTATATCAGCATGCTGGACCAGTTCCCGAATGGTTGCCGGTGACGACATCATGGGAAAACAGTTTTTGGGCATGAAAGCAGAGAGGTGGCGGAGACGATCCAGGTTCATATCGAGAAGATACACCTTGGCCCCCAGTCCGCAAGCCATCTGGGCGGCATGAGTCCCCACCACCCCACCACCGATAACCAGGACCGTGGCCGGGGCTACTCCGGGAACTCCGCCAAGGAGAATTCCACGCCCACCATGGGTACGCTCCACGTATTTGGCTGCCTGCTGAGCCGCCATCCTCCCTGCCACCTCGCTCATGGGGGTAAGCAGAGGCAGGCTGCCATCACTCCCCTCAATGGTCTCATAGGCGATACAAACGGCCTGTCGCCTGAGCATGGCCCGGGTCAACTCTTCTGCGGCTGCAAAATGAAAATAGGTGAAGACGACCTGACCGTTGCGGATCATCTCATATTCTTCAGGCTGCGGCTCCTTGACGTGCATAAGCATCTCAGCAGCTGCAAAAATCTTGTCAGTCTCAGCAACAATCTCGGCTCCGGAAAGAAGATAGTGTTCATCAGCAAAACCACTGCCCAGGCCTGCCCCCCTTTCCACCAGAACCTGATGACCATGATGGACCAGAATTTCCACACCGGATGGAGTCATAGCAACCCGGTTTTCCCCAGCTTTAATCTCTTTCAGAACACCAACGATCATTATTTTCCTCCAGATTCACAGGCAAACGCTACCCAGTCATATCCGTTCACAGGCTCCTGGGACTTTCGCTCAAGATCACGGCCACAACACCAAGCCCCAGACAACGAGGACGAGAAGCAGAGCGAGTAGAACCGCTGCAGAGCCCTGATCCTTTGCACGTCCCGACAGTTCATGCTGCTCACTGCCGACTCGATTGACCACACTTTCCACGGCGGAATTCAGCAGTTCAACGATCAGGACAACAACTATGCTCCCCAGCAGAAGAACTTTTTCCACTCGGTCTTCTCCCAGATACAGGCCAAGGGGGACAAGGAACAGGGCCAGGAGCACCTCCACCCGAAAGGCCTCTTCTTCCTTCCAGGTAAGCAACAGCCCCTGCAGGGAATACCTCGCACTCTGTACAATTCTTCTTTGGAAAAGATTCACCATATTCATCAATAACCAACCTCCAGGCAATGCGTCTCACCAACAGTGTACACCCTCCCAGCTCAGGTTACAAAAAATGACTGCGGTCATTTTTATTCTTGCTGCAACTATTCCGGCCGGATACAATCACGAACACAGTCAGTTATTGCACAGGAGCAAAAGCATGGGTGGAGTGCGAGAGAAAAAAAAACGACAGACCAGAAAGGCCATTCTCGATGCAGCAATAACCCTTTTCGCAAGCAAGGGGTATGAAAAAACAAGCATGGAGAAACTGGCAAAGGCGGCAGGGATAGGCAAAGGTACCATCTACCGCTACTTTCATACCAAGAGTGAAATATTTCTCGCCTTTTGTGAAGAGGAGCTTGATTTCCTTCGTCAGGAAATAAGCCAAAAAACGGATACTCACAAACCATTACTGGAAACCCTGGTAGACATATTTATGACTAATTTTCAATATATTACCCGTAACAACGATTTCGGCAGAGTCTATTTACGCGAGCTTGTTTTTCCGACGAAACTGACCGTAGATCGGACAAAAGAGATGGACAATCGTTTCATCATGTTCTTTATCCCTTTTTTTGAAAAAGCCCAGAAGCGCGGGGAGCTGCGACAGGACCTTGAACTCCTCTTTGCCATCGGCCACTTTTATTCACTCTATCTCCTCACCCTCTCGGCCTGGTACTCCGGTAAGCTCCTTGAAGAAGAAGATGTCCTTATGCTGTTAAGAATGCTCTTTAAACAGGCGCTCACCGGACTGGCACCTGGTCCTTCTCCATCACAGCAGCTCCCCATAGCCAATGAACACTAATTACGCACCACAAACCAGGCGTGCCAGAATCGTTTTCCTGGTCTGGGAGAATCTTCCCCGTCTCTTTCTCCTGATTCTTATCCTCTGCACAATTCTCGGCTTTTTTGCCATCAAAGAGAAAGGGAAACAGCTGGCAGAAGAAAAAGCCAAAGCCGAGGTCGAACAAAAACAGGCACTCAATGTGGTTGTCCTGGACATTCAACCCAGCCCGCTCCGCAACCGCATCAACCTGCCGGGAACCGTCGAACCCTGGCAGCGCCTGGAACTCTTGGCCAAAATCGGCGGCATGGTAGAAGAAGTTCTGGTGAGAGAAGGTGATCAGGTGCAGGAAGGAACTGTTTTGGCCCGGATCGAAGAGGCTGATTATCGTATTGGCCTGCAGGCTGCTCAGGCCACCTGGACTCTGGCCCGCGCAGAATACCAACGGGGCAAAACCATGCATACCAAGGGGATCGCCACCCAGGCAGAGCTGGAAAACCTTCATGCTCGACTGCAGACCGCCCAGGCAACCCTGGATGATGCCCAGCTCAAACTCTCTCGCTGCACAATAACAGCACCAATGTCCGGAGTCATCCGCCGCCTGGACGCCAAAGCCGGACTGCTGCTGGCCGTGGCAGATCCGGTGGCCGAGATCCTGCAAATTGAGCAGGTAAAAGCTGTGGTCGGGATTCCTGAATCGGATGTGACAGCGGTACGTGGTCTTGATGAGATCAGTCTCTCTATCCAGGCCCTGGGAGATCGCCAGCTTAAGGGGAAAAAGCACTTCCTCTCTCCGGCTCCTGAGAGCAATGCCCATGTCTACCGGCTGGAACTGGCCCTGGCCAACCAGGATCTTTCCATCCTTCCCGGAATGTTTGTCCGTGCCGATATCATTAAAGAAGAACGGGCAAACGCCCTGGCCATCCCCCTCTATTCAGTCATCACCCGCAAGGGGGAACAGTTCATCTATCTGGAGGACAGAGGCGTCGTTCGTAAGCAATTGGTCCAACTCGGCATCATGGAGGGATGGATGGTGGAGGTCACAGATGGATTGAAAGAAGGGGACAGGGTGGTGGTGGAAGGCCATCGTGACATAGAAGACGGCCAGGAGGTCCGGGTCATCCGCAGTCTCTCCAGCCCGGACCGATGAGCCCTTAGCCTATGCGGACAGAAGAGCCTTCGTCAGATCCTCTCGATGCCTCCACCTCTTTCATGGCCAGGCAATCGAGAAAGCGGGAACATCCCATCACTCAACAGCAAGTCCATAGATCATGATCATTTCTGATACGGCGGTCAACAAATCTGTTTCGGTACTGGTCCTGGCCGTCATCATCCTGGTATTCGGCACCTACTGTTACCTTGCCCTGCCCCGTGAATCGGACCCGGACATCACGATTCCCAATGTCTTTGTCTCCACGACCTACCGCGGAGTCTCCCCAGCTGACATTGAAACAGCCATCACCATTGAGATCGAAAAAAAGCTCAAAGGCCTGGACGGCGTCAAAAAGATCCAATCCGTCAGCTCTGAGGGCCTCTCTTCCATCAATGTCGAGTTTCTCACCGGCATCGATATCAACCAGGCCCTGCAGGATGTCAAAGACAAGGTAGATGAGGCGCGGGGAGAACTGCCCAATGACCTGGAAGATGACCCCACAGTCTTTGAGGTCAACTTTTCTGAGATGCCCATTCTTATCTTTTCTCTTTCCGGTACCTGCGGCCTCCCCTGCCTCAAAAATATCGCCGACGATCTTGAGGATGATATTGAAACCATTCCCGGGGTCCTGGAGGTGGAGATCAGCGGAGGCCTGGAGCGGGAAATCCGCATTGAGGTCCTGCCCGAGAAACTGGCCTATTACGGGCTCACCATCAACTCTCTGCAGCAGGTGGTGGCCAGTGAAAACCAGAACACTTCAGGAGGGGCCATCCGCCTGGGGAACGGACGCTTTCAACTCCGCGTTCCCGGCGAGTTTGAAACTCCTGATGAGATCTACGGTCTGGTTCTGACCACCCACCAGGGGGATCCCGTTTATCTCAAGGATGTGGCCCGGATCATCGATGGTTTCAAGGAAGAAACCAGTCGTTCCCGCCTGGACGGTCACCAGGCCGTGAACATTTCAGTCAAGAAACGAAGCGGAGAAAACATCATAGGGATTGCCAGAGCTGTAGATCAGGCCATCGCCAAACGGCAGCCAACCTGGCCGCAGGGAACCGAAATCACCAAGGTCCTGGATAAATCCAAGGATATTGTACGGATGGTGGCTGATCTCGAGAACAACATCCTTTCCGGTCTGGTCCTGGTCGTCATTGTCATCTTTTTTGCCATGGGTATCCGCAATGCCCTCCTGGTCAGCCTCGCCATTCCCTTTTCCATGCTCCTCTCCTTCACCATCCTTTATCTCCTCGGCATTACCCTGAACATGGTGGTCCTGTTCAGCCTGACCCTGGCCCTGGGCATGCTGGTGGACAATGCAATTGTCATTGTCGAAAACATCCACCGTTTCATGGAGCAGGGCGTTCCTCGTAAAGAGGCGGCCATGAAGGCCACTTCAGAGGTGGCCTACCCGGTTATCGGCTCTACGCTCACCACCCTGGCGGCCTTTTCCCCCATGCTGTTCTGGCCCGGAATCATGGGGGAGTTTATGAGTTACCTGCCGCTTACCCTCATCATCACCCTCTCCTCCTCGCTCTTCGTGGCCCTGGTCATCAACCCGGCATTCGCCTCGATCTTTCTCAAAACCAGGAAAAAAAGCCAGGCCCTTACCCATGATACGGAAGCTGCAGAGAAGCCGGTACAGATCAACACCCCCCTCCTCCGTGGCTACTCGTCCGTGCTCAGTCTTGCCCTGAGCCAACCTCTCTCGGTCATTGCGGTCGCCTTTTTCATTCTCATCCTCATGGTGGAGGGATGGCTCCTGGTGGTGGGCCTGGAAAAACCCAAGGAGTTTTTCCCCGACATCCAGCCGAAAGGCATATACGTCAATGTGGATATGCCGGAAGGTGCCGATCTGAACTATATAAACCGCATCATGCAACGCATAGAAGGTGCTGTGGCCAGTGCTGAGATAGCGGGAGCAGAAACTGAACCAACAGAGGATGACTACCAAAAGGCCCTTACTCCCAGAGACCACATCCACGATGACGGTCGAACCTTTGTCGGTCCTTCCGATCTCGCCAACATCCGGACCATCTACATGAAGGCCACGGTGGAAACCGGTGGAGGAAGCGCATTTGACAGCAATACTCCCAACCATGTCGGGGTCCGTTTTCTCGACCTTGAGCAACGGTTTCAATCCTCCCATGATACCTTGACTGCAATCAGAAAACGGGTGCAGGACATCCCGGGAGGAAAGATCAGCCTGGCCAGCGAGGCCGAAGGTCCGCCCACCGGCTCTCCCATCAATATAGAGATTGCCGGTAACGACTTTCAGGTCTTGGGAGAAATCGCCAGGAATATACGCGCTATTATCAGCCAGCTGCCCCATGTGGAAGATGTACAAGATAACTTTGTTGAAGGTATCCCCTCCGTCCAGGTGCAGGTAGACAGACAAAAGGCCGCACTTTTCGGTCTCAGCACTGATATGATCGGCTTTGCCCTGAAAACGGCTTACAACGGACTGGAAGTCTCTTCTCTGCGTGAGGACGATGAAGATTACGACATCACCGTCCAACTCGGTGAAGAAGACCGAAGAGTGGTCGATATCCTCCACGAACTGATGATCCCGGCACCTAACGGCAAGACAGTCCCCCTCTCCACCCTGGCCACCGTTACTTTTTCAGGCTCCATCGGTGAGATCGTCCGCATCAACAACGAACGGGTGGTGACCGTCAAAGCCAATGTGGATGAAACCAAAATCCCGGGTCCGGTGGCACGAGCCGTGGCGGAGAAGGCCCTGGCAAAGCTACCCTTACCCCCTGGATACAAGGTCACCTTTACCGGTGAATTTGAAGATCAGCAGGAATCAGAGGCCTTCCTCAGCAAGGCCTTTGTCATTGCCCTGCTCTTTATATTTCTTATTCTGGTGAGTCAGTTCAACTCTGTGGGTCAGCCCTTTATCATCATGACCTCGGTCATCCTCTCCCTGGGCGGGGCCTTTCTGGGCCTGATGCTCTTCAAACAACCCTTCGGCATCATCATGACCGGAGTAGGAGTGATCTCTCTGGCCGGGGTGGTGGTAAACAATGCCATAGTCCTTATCGACTATACCAACCAGCTCCGCCTGCGGGGAATGGCTATCAAAGAAGCAGTCATAGCCGCAGGAGCCACCCGCTTACGCCCGGTTCTCCTCACTGCAATCACCACCATCCTCGGACTCATCCCCATGGTCAGCGGGGTCTCCTTTGACTTTCGCAACCTGGCCTGGTCCTGGGTCAGTGAATCCAGCGAGTGGTGGCGTTCCATGGCCGTCGTCGTCATCTTTGGTCTGATTGTCGCCACCTTCCTCACCCTGGTGGTGGTCCCCAGTCTCTACTATCTCTTCCATCGCTTCATGGAAAACCAGCAGCAGGTTCGAGGGTGGCTGCACAGACAGTACTGGCGTCCCTATCCCCTTCTGTCAGGAGAATCAAGGGAGGAAAACAAGGAAAGTTAAGCGCTACCATACCAGCCTGCGCCCTCTTCTCTGCCTGTTCCTGATCCTGCAAACTCCACCCATCGGTGCCGCTGCATACCGAGCCAAAATCACCCATGCCCAAGACCAGGCCGAACGAGACCGTATCCAGGGAATTGTCAGGAGAAAAAAAACGGATACAAATCAACACCCACCCCAAAACAACTCTCATACCGCCCTCCTCCATTTTTTTCTGCTCAGCAGATTCAGTGTTTCGGCAACGGCCGATCTTTGCTATAAGACATATTAAATCGAATGCTAAGCTCTATAAAATCATCACAATCGAATCGTTCAGCCCGGAGGATTAAAATGAATGCGCAGCCTATACCCTTCTTGACCACTCTCTCCCTCGTCTGTCTCCTCTTTCTCCTCAGTGCATGCGCCGGTGGTCCAGCCACCCAACCAGTACCTGCACGCGAAGGGCAGAACAGTACAGCGACAACGAGTCCTTCTGAAGGAGAAAAAGTAGAGTTAGGTGCCATTGAAGAGATCCTGGCCAAAAAAGTGCTGCAACCACCCTATGACAATATCATTATCAGGAATTTTACAAGCAGTTCACAAATTCAGACCGACTACCCGAAAAGTATTCAGGAGTGTAAAACACACATCATTGATCAGTTGAAAAACAAAAAGACCTATAAAAATGTCACGGATAGCAGCAGTAAAAAACTTTCCGGAAAAAGCGTAATCGTAGATCTGAAGATTGTCGACATGCGTATAACAAGTGGTGCCGTTCGTTTCTGGGGCGGGGCCTTTGCAGGAAGTTCCTTCATGGATGTTCTGGTCGAAGTGCGGAATGCAGGAAGTGAGAAAATACTTTACAAACAGGTTCTTACCACCTCAAACAATGCCTGGGCCGCATCGTACAATGGTGGTTCTAGCGACACCAGCCTGCCCGCTGATTTTGGCACCCTCATCGGCGAATATCTCTCTAAGCTTATTCCTGCGGCCAAATGATACACTTCTCCAGTTGACCCTCCCCTCCTCTACGCACCATGGCCAAGAGGGGGAGGGTCAGTTCCTCCTCCTGGCCGGGTGTCTGGCCTGCCAGACAGTTTTTCCGCCCTGCCCCTCTCAATCATTGCCCCCTAATTCCCCTGAGTGCAGGCCAAACCCTTCCGCCATGATCTTCTCAGCCGGCAAAGAGAAGGATGCCAAAACCAGTCAATATGACTCCTGAAATTTTTCCCACAAAGAACACTCCCTTGCCCAGACGCTCCCTGACCTTCCCACGGCTAACCAACACAGCGCCCAAACAGTCCCAGAAAAAAACAGTAGCCATCATCCACAGACTGTAAAAACAGCGGAGGACAAGAGAGGTCGCCGGGGAAACCATCGCCGCAAAAAGGGAGAGATAAAAGATGAACAGATACACCCCATTGGCCATGGCTACCCCCCACACACGGAAATAGCATAGCGCAGAGGCAAACGAAGAGAGATCTGTAGAATAAGAAAAGAATCAGGCCCTGGACTGAGGAAGGCCAGGAAATGGGCAGCTGCGATCAGTATAAACTCCATAGTATCCCCCTTTAAGGGAGGTCTATAGTAGCGTTTTAGCGCAAAGAATTATTGTATAAAATTGACGCGGTATTGATGCGAGGTCACGGTGGTCATGGCCTTGAAGATTCGATGCATGTGACTCTGATCAAAAAATCCACATTCCAGGACCTTATCGCCTCTATCTTTTCCCTGTTGGAGAAGTTTACGGGCCTGCTCTATCCTGCAGTTCATGCCATAGGCATGCGGGGTAATCCCCTGCCTGGCCTTGAACTGACGCAACAGGGTATAAAGATTTGCCTCGAGCTGGAGGGCAAAATCATTCAGACCCAGGTCTTGCTCAAGATTTTGACTGAGCAACGTTTTAAACCGTTCAATCTGTTCGGGAGGGGCCTCAGATTGCTGATATGGTCTGCAGGCTCGTGAAAAAATATCCACAAGCAATTCTGCCAATGCCTCGTCTTTGAGAAGAAGAGAGGCCTGATTCTTCAGCAACCATTGCATGCAGGTCGTATAGCGATGATAGAGAGCATTGTCCGCCAGACAAATGGGAGAGTCACCGGCACAAAGTTGGCAGTCTGCCACAGACCCTTCTGCACCTGCCGACACCAGTCAACATCCAGATAGAGCATATACTACCTTCTTTGTTGGCTGGCCTCGCAATTACAGGCATGGAGGGTGTCCGGATTGATCAGGGCCAGACACCAGCGGCCAGAACCCACTCTCTTCCTGCACCCGATAGCGGACCTCTCCACCGCCATGGCCCCGACGCTGAAAGCCTGGTGCAGATGCGGCTTAAAGCTATTCTTACTGGAGCGAGAATAGAGGACCTCAGCAAACGGAAGCCTCCTGTCTTTAATAAAATACTCCCCGTTCACCCTGCTCCACACCATTCTCGCATCGGAGCCAGGTCCGAGTTCCAGAGCCCGGAAGTGGCCCCGACAAAGAGCTCCTGCCCCGTTGCAGTCATCTCCAGCTATCCCTTGAGAGCCGAAAGCACCACCTTGGCCACCTGATCATACGTATTGGCAAAATGGACTGTAAGCCCCTCCTTGATATGATCGGGGAGGGTATCATAATCCCCCTTATTGGCTTCTGGCAGGATCAACTCTCTTATTTCATTTCGCTTGGCACCGATCACTTTTTCCTTGATCCCTCCTACAGGCAAGACCTTGCCTGTAAGAGTGAGTTCTCCGGTCATGGCCATGTTTCGTTTCATGCGCCGATTCAGACCCAGGCTGAGCAGAGCCGAAGCCATGGTCACACCAGCACTGGGGCCATCTTTGGGCGTGGCCCCCTCTGGCACATGGAGATGGATGGCATGGGTCTGGAAAAAATCCTCCTTGATTCCATAGTGGCCGACATGGGATTGAAGAAAGCTATAGGCGATCTCAGAAGATTCCCGCATGACATCGCCGAGCTGTCCGGTCTGCTTAAAACCTCCCCCCTCCTTAAGGATGGCCGTCGCCTCCACGGAAAGAGTCACACCTCCCATGGCAGTCCAGGCAAGACCGGTGATGATCCCGACCCCGGTTAAAAGGGACTCTTTTCTGAAAAATGGTTTCCCCAGGTAGTCCTCCAGGTTCTTGGCCGTAATAGAGATCTTCAGTTCCGGCTCTTCCAGGAGCTTGACCACTGTTTTTCGGACAATCTTGAGGAGATGCTTTTCCATCTTTCGCACTCCGGCCTCCCGGGCATAGCCGTCAATGAGCAATTTCAGAGCCGCCTCACTGATTTTGAGCTGATTCTTTTTCAAACCGCCCTTTTCCAGAGCCTTAGGCCAGAGATGATTCCTGGCAATGGTAATTTTTTCTTCGGTGATATAACCAGAAAGGCGTATCATCTCCATACGATCGAGGAGGGGACCAGGAATGGTATCAAGCTGATTGGCTGTACAGATAAAGAGGACCTTGGACAGATCCACTCGCAAATCCAGATAATGATCAAGAAAATCAGCATTTTGTTCCGGATCCAGGACCTCAAGCAGGGCAGAGGCAGGGTCTCCACGGAAGGAGGCGCCGATTTTATCGATCTCATCAAGCATGATTACCGGGTTGGCGGTCCGCACCTCTTTTAAGGCCTGAACAAATTTTCCAGGCATGGAGCCGATATAGGTGCGACGGTGCCCCTTGATCTCAGCCTCATCCCGCATGCCGCCAAGGCTAAAACGATAAAACTTCCTCCCCATGGCCTCGGCCACCGAGCGGCCAATGGAGGTCTTACCCACCCCAGGAGGACCCACCAGCAACATGATGGAACCGGCAATCTCTTTTTTATAGGCCCCCACCGCAAGAAACTCGATGATTCGTTCCTTTACATCATCCAAGCCGTCATGGTCCCTGTCCAGAATTTTTCTTGCATCCTTAATTCCCAGTTTATCCTCGGAATAGACACCCCAGGGTACTGAACTCATCCAGTCGAGATAGTTCCTGGTCACGGCATATTCCTGTGAGCCCTTTTCCAGATAACTCAGTTTTTTCAATTCCTCTTCGATACGATCCGAAACAGGCTGCGGCGGGAAAAGGCCTTTCAATCGTTTTTCAAATTCATCGACATCAGCACTCCGATCACTCTTGGTTATCCCCAACTCCTTCTGGATGGTTTTAAGTTGCTCACGAAGAAAAAATTCCCGTTGCCGGCTGTTGATCTTGTTGTTTACATCCTTATTAATCTCACCATGGAGTTTGTTGATCTGTACTTCCTTTTGCAGGAGAGGGAAGACACGCTGCATGCGCTCAAGGATAGGAATGGTCTCCAGGACCTGTTGCAACTCTTCGCCACTAGCCGTGGTAAGCGTTGCCGCAAAATCGGTGAGAGGAGAGGGTTCGTTAGGTGAGAAGTACTGCAGGGCCTGTTTCAACTCTTCACCATGGAGAGGGTTTGACTGAACCAGTTCTTTGACCGCAGAGATAATTGACAGGGCATAGGCCTTGGTCTCCGTATTATCCAATACTGCCTTCACTTTTTCTTCAACCAGATATTCCACCTCGACACTGAAAGGGACCTTATTACTGAGCCAGCGGATAATCCGAAAACGCTGTATCCCCTGACAGAGAAAATGAATATTGGTTTCCTTCATGGTGGGTTTGAGAACCTTCCCCACACACCCTATCTGGGAAAAATCATCGGGGCCTGTTTCCTGGACAGGAATATTCCCGGCATAGACGAGCCCGACAACCTTTTGTTCAGTCTCTCCGATCTTCTGGATGGTTTCCTTCCAGTATTCTCCGCTAAGAACAATGGGTTGCACCTGACCGGGGAAAAAAGGTCTACTGGAAATGGGAATGAGGTACAGGTGTTTGGGAAGGACGTGATGAGGAAGGGTAATCTCGTTCTGTGGTTCACCCTCTTGGATAATTTCTGCCTCGGCATGGGTTTCGCTTTTATCTGTCATGAGGTCTGCGCTCCTATTCAATGATGGCTTTATAATAATCCTTATTCATCAATCCGATAGTTATGATTGATTCTAACAGGAGATTGGCAGGAGGCAAACAAGAAAAAGAAATTATTTTTCAGGTGCTTCCAATTCTTCTTCCAGTTATATTAGCCACAAATGAACAACTCACCTGGCAGAACACCCCCAGCTCACTCCATCTACGGAATGAACCTGACTAGACAATCTACTGCTGGCAACGCTTACAAATCTGGAGGTTTTTGCAAGTGATCCGTATCGGCGTCCTTTCGGATACCCATATCAACAGACCGTTACCTGACTTTGCTGCGCAAGTACAAAAGGTCTTTATTGACTGTTCCGTTATCCTCCATGCAGGTGACCTCACAGACCTCTCCATCCTGGAAGTCTTTGCTGGCAAAACAGTACACGCCGTGCATGGCAATATGTGTACTCTCCCCACCCAGCAGACCCTGCCCTCTGCAAAACTGATCCAGCTGGATGGATACAGTATCGGTCTTTGTCACGGCGCCGGAGCACGACACAACATTGAAGAGAGGATGTGGAACCTGTTTCCCACTGCCGATTGCATCGTTTACGGCCACAGCCATCACCCTGTCTGCCACCTAAGCGGAAAGACCCTTTTTCTCAATCCCGGTTCTTTTCAGGGTACGGGGCGTCATGGCGCTCCAGGCAGTTACGCGATTTTGAGCATAGACAACGATGGTCTCCATGGATCTCTGCATCAACTTGACGAGGGATGGTCATGAAAACACTCTGGGCTCCCTGGCGCATGGAACATGTACTGGGAAAAGCAGCGAAGGTTACAGGCTGCCTCTTTGAACCTCCCGGCAGCCAGCCCTTCGCCAGGGAAACACTCCTCCTTTATCGGGATACACAGACCGTGGTCCTGCTCAACCGCTTTCCTTACACAAACGGCCATCTGCTCGTGGCCCCACTTCGTCATCTGGCCTGTATTTCTGACATGGACCAGGAAGAAGGAGCGGCGGTGATGCAGATGCTTGCAGCGGCCACCCGCATAGTCCGGGAATGTCTCCGACCCGACGGCCTGAATGTCGGCTGTAACCTTGGAGAAGCCGCCGGGGCAGGAATCGCCGATCACCTCCATTTCCACATTGTTCCCCGCTGGGAAGGTGACCATAATTTTATGACTGTTCTTGCCGAGATACGCAGTGTGCCGGAACACCTTCTGACCACCTACGACAGGCTCTTGCCAGCATTCCAGGAACTTCTCAACAGACCAGGAAGTAAGCAATGACTAAGGTTGCAAAAATCACCCCAATGCTCCAACAGTACCTGGAAATCAAGGAGCAGCATCAGGATGCCATCCTCTTTTATCGAATGGGTGATTTCTACGAGATGTTTTTCGACGATGCGGTCACAGCCGCCAAAATTCTCGGCATCACCCTTACCTCACGCAATAACAAGAATGATGCCAATCGGGTTCCCATGTGTGGCATCCCCTTTCATGCCGCCTCCACCTACCTGGCCAAACTGGTCAAGGCAGGGCGTCGAGTTGCTATCTGTGAACAGACCGAAGAGGCAAGCCAGGCCAAGGGAATCGTCCGCCGAGAAGTCGTTCGAATTATCTCTCCAGGCCTGATCACCGACGAGCAGATCCTGGATGATAAAGACAACCTCTATGTGGCAGCCCTCTCCTGCCAGGAAAAAGGAACGCAAACGACCTACGGCATCAGCTTCCTGGATCTCTCCACCGGCTCGTTCCTGGTCGGCGAATTTTCCGAAGAAACAGGGAAGGGAGAGACCGTACTCGATCAACTTACCCGCATGACCCCCGCTGAACTGCTTGTCAATGAGGTTCAACATGCGGCGGTAAAGTCTCTGATCTCCACAGCTGAGACCCTTCTTCCCGGCCTCTGCATTACCTCTCGTCCGCCATCTCTTTTCCACTATCCGCACTGTGAAGAACTGCTCACTGAACATTTTAAAGTCACCAATCTTGCTGGATTCGGGTGCAGTGCTTTCAAACAGGGGATTATTGCTGCCGGGGTCCTCCTGGACTATATTCGCGAGACGCAGAAGACAGAAATCGGACATATCGAACGCCTGACCCCCATCGACCTGGACCTCATCCTCCAGATTGATGATTCTTCCAGACGCAATCTGGAGCTGACTCAGACGATTATCGGTTCCAAACGTGAGGGCTCTCTCCTCTCAGTCCTGGATCAGACCTGTACCCCAATGGGAGCAAGGCTGCTGAAACAGGAACTTCTCTTTCCCCTCCAGGATGTCCATCGCATCAATGCCAGGTTAGACGGGGTCCAATTCCTCTACAACCATACAAAACAGCGTAATAATTTTCGCCAGCAGCTCACCGCCGTCTATGATGTAGAACGGCTCAATAGCCGAATGGTACTGGGCAACGGAAACGGACGCGACATGCTGGCCCTCAAACATTCTCTGGCCAGACTGCCGGCCATCAAGGAGTTATTACTCCAGTGCGACGTGCACAGAATCAAAGCAATCGCGGAGGAACTCGACACCCTTGATGACCTCCATCTCCTTATTGAAGAGGCCATCCATGAGGAAGCCCCGGTCACCCTCCGTGAGGGGAGACTGATCAAAGAAGGCTACAATAAGGAGCTGGACGAACTGGTACATATTCAGCGACATGGGAAGCAACTGATCCTTGACCTGGAAAGCAAAGAACGGCAAGCATCCGGCATTGCCAAACTCAAAGTGGGATTTAACAAGGTCTTTGGCTACTTTATCGAAGTGAGTCGACTCCAGGCTGACAAGGTGCCTGAATCTTACATCCGTAAACAGACCCTAGCCAATGCCGAGCGCTTTATCACCCCTGAGCTGAAAGAATTTGAAAGCAAGGTCTTAGGGGCTCAGGAACGGCGTCTGGAAATCGAATACCTGCTCTTCACCGAGATTCGTAAAAAGCTGGCCGCTGAGAGTCCCCGTTTGCTGAAGAGTGCCCAGCTGTTGGCCAAAATTGATTTTCTCGTCTGTCTGGCTGAAGTGGCCCACCTCTATCACTACCGCAGACCTGAGGTAAACGACGGCGAAGTTATCAACATTGTCGAAGGCAGACACCCGGTAATCGAACGATCCCTGGCCAGCGGGAAATTTGTTGCTAATGATGTCTATCTCGATCAGCAAAAGGACGAGGTCCTCATTATCACCGGCCCCAACATGGCTGGGAAATCCACCGTTCTCCGCCAAACCGCTCTCATCGTCCTTATGGCTCAGATGGGCTCTTTTGTGCCCGCAGAATCTGCAACTATTGGTGCAGTGGATAGGATTTTTACTCGAGTCGGGGCCATGGACGACCTGCGAAGGGGCCAGTCTACATTCATGGTGGAGATGAATGAGACCGCCAATATCCTCAACAACGCCACCGAAAAAAGTCTGGTTATCCTCGATGAGATCGGTCGCGGCACCTCCACTTTTGACGGTCTGGCCATTGCCTGGGCTGTGGCCGAAGATCTGGTCAGAAAGAATAATAAAGGGGTCAAAACCCTCTTTGCCACCCACTATCATGAACTCACTGATCTTGCCCTGACCGAGGAAAGAGTTCGCAACTATTCCATTGCCGTCCGTGAGTGGAATGAGACCATTATTTTTCTCCACAAACTGGTTAAAGGAGGAACGAACCGCTCCTACGGCATCCAGGTGGCGGCACTTGCCGGCGTCCCTGAGCGAGTGGTCAAACGAGCTGGAGAAATCCTCCTCAATATTGAGAAAGGTGAATTCAGTCAGGACGGAACCCCAACCATCGTCAAAAAAAGTGATTCTCCAAAACAGGGCAAAAGGTCTCATCCCAATCAGCTGTCCCTCTTTCCAGTCCCCGAGGAAAACCCAATCCATCTCTACCTCCGGGAACTTGACCCAGATACACTCAGCCCCCGTCAGGCCCTGGACGTGGTCTATGACCTCCTGAACCTCCTGAAGTGAGGCACTGACTCACTCGAGCTGCAGACACAGGCCACACAGCGAAATTCAACCAACCCTCTCAATCCGCCCCATGAGTGATGGAACAGTTCAGCCCCCTCATGAGGCGAAGAGAGCCAGCAATGCTCTCTGTCCTCCTAAAAAAATATGGCCCGATAATTTCGCCTCCACTCGACCGGACCAACCACAGCAACCTCTCTGGCCATTGAGGTTCTCTTCTTAGCGATAATAACAATCTTTCCCTGGCCTTTTCTTTTGCCTTCCCTCATGCTTTTATGTATACTTTCAAAAACACTGGATTCTTATAAAATTCTTCCCTTGCACGAGGCATCTTACATGTTGGCCATGCCCTACGAATCCATTTTCCACCAAATACTCAACAAGCTCTAATGTTTCGCCTTTTCACTCTCTTCCCCCTCTTCCTCCTCTTCTTCATCTCTTTTTCAGGCACCTTGTGTATGGCCGAGGAAGTAGAGGGTGTCATTTCTGAAACTGTTGCATTAGACAAACAGTATCAACAGGCAAAATTTTATTATAACGAACTGCATACCAACAGCAACCTTGGCAGCTCTCGAGATAACTGGCTCAATGGAGTTCGCAATTTCAGAAAAATCTATCTGGCAGGGCCTAAATCTGAATTTGCCGCTCCCAGCCTCTATATGCTCGCTCGGATGTATCTCAAAATGTACAAACGATTCAATGCCCCTGTTGATCTCCAGGAATCCATGTCCTACTATCGAGATGTGACAGCCCTTTTCCCAGACGATCGTCTCGCAGATGATGCTCAGTATGCTGTGGCGAAAATTTTTCTCAAAGAAAAAAATGACCCCCTCAGAGCAGCCAATGCCTTTGCCCACATCATAAGTAATTATAGAAACGGCGACATGTACCCCCATGCTGCCGACAGCCTCAAGGGCTTATCCAAAAGCCACAATATCCCCCTACCGGAATCCATGCTCCAAAGGAACGACATGGAGAATCTGACCAACGTCCTGCCTGTAAAGTACTGGTCATCGAACAATTACACCCGGGTCGCCATCAATGCATCAGGACCGGTAACCTATCAGGAAACACTCCTTGAAAAAGACGGTGACAAACCACGACGACTCTATATAGATTTTCAGGATTCCTATATAGACCCACGTTACCGATCCCCTGTGCCCATCGAAGATGGCCTTCTCAAGCAAATTCGCACCGGACAGTTCACCCCTGAGGTGGTCAGGGTAGTGCTCGACATTGAATCCATTTCCAGCTACAAGATTTTCAGCCTGCCCGACCCCTTCCGGGTAGTCATTGATGTCCGGGGTGAAGCCAAGGTTGCTACAGGAAAACCGGACAAGTCCTTACCCAAAGCTCCCTCCACTGTCTCATCCGATTTGCAACCAAGTGCAGATCTGCCCCTTGCAGCAATCATTGTCCTCGATGATTTCAAAAAGAAGGCTGTCGATATCAGGGGGGAACTCGTTGCACCTGCCACTGAAGATCCTCCACTGCCTGAAGTTCAGTTCTCACTGGCCCAGCAGCTTGGTCTCGGGGTGCGAAAAATTGTTCTCGATCCCGGGCATGGCGGTAAAGATCCCGGGGCCTCAGCCTTTGGCCTGGTGGAAAAAAATATTGTATTGACGATAGCCAAAAAACTCGCGCCAATACTTGCCCGACAGACCGGAGCAGAGGTCATCCTTACCCGAGATAATGATCAATTTATTCCCCTTGAACAGCGGACCGCTATAGCCAATACCAACGATGCCGATCTCTTCATCTCTCTCCATATCAATGCCCACCCCTCACCCAAGGTGCATGGTATCGAAACCTACTATCTCAATTTGACCACCAATGCCGAGGCCATGCGGGTTGCCGCATTTGAAAATGCAACCTCTACCCATCAGATGAGTGACCTCCAGGATATCCTCTCCGATATCATGAAGAATTCAAAAATCAATGAATCCTCAAGACTTGCCGGCTATGTCCACAATTCACTTTGCGGTGGCATCAATGGCATCAATGGATACAACTTTAAGAACCTCGGCGTCAAGCAGGCTCCATTTTATGTTTTGATTGGTGCTGAAATGCCCGCTATCCTCATTGAAATCGCCTTTATTACCAACCCCTCAGATTCTGATTTCCTCAATAAAGATAATTTTCTCAATACAGTGGCCAGCGAAATCACGGAAGGTGTACAAAGTTATATCCACAGTACGACAGCCAGTCTCTGATTCACCTCTTTCCCCTTTCCTGCCCCAAAAAAAAGCCCGCAGTTCCTTGCGGTGCTGCGGGCTCTGAATGAGGAAGCACTCTTTTTTACCAGTCAATCTGGTCACAGAGAAATTCTCTATCCTTTTTTAAATCCTGACCATTGAGATAGCGCTCAATAGACTCAGCAGCTACCTTACCCTGATAAACCGCCTTGGCAGCTGTCTGGGGACCGAGAACATTATCACCACCGGCAAAGATATAGTCGATCGAGGTCTGAAGAGTCTTGGGATCGGTGTGATAGGTTCCCCAGGAGGTAATATTTAATTCCTGCCCCTCATTAGCAGCATGATCCACATTCTGACTGATGGCCGGAATAATAGAATCCGCCTCAATCATAAAGTTAGAACCTTCTTGAATAACGGGGCGACAGCGACCGGAACTATCTGGTTTTCCGAGCTCCATCCGCACACATTCCACCTTGGAAAGTTTACCGTTCTTGGCATGAATTTTGACTGCTATGGCCAGAAATTCAATACGAACTCCTTCTTCTTCGAGATGATGAATCTCAGAAGGAGAGGCCGGCATTTCTTTGCGCGATCTGCGGTAGAGGATAAACACATCAGTAGACCCTAAACGGAGGGCAGTTCTGGCGACATCTATGGCCACGTTGCCACCGCCAACGACAACTACCTTTTTGCCAAGATCGATTTTTTCTCCGAGATTGACGCGCCTCAGATAATCGACCCCATGCAACACTCCTTCGCTGGTTTCTTCCCCTTCAATTCCTAATTTTCTGCTGGCATGGGCCCCGACACCATTAAAAATAGCATCAAAACCTTCCTCCTTAAGATCGGTAATGGTTTTGTCTCTGCCGATGAGGACATTGGTATACAGGGTTACACCGCAATTTTTCAGGGCATCTATTTCAGCATTAATAATGTCTCTCGGCAAACGAAAAGGTGGAATTCCGACAGTGAGCATACCACCATAAACCGGAAGGGACTCAAAGATGGTACAAGGAATTCCTTTATGGGAAAGATAATAGGCAACGGTCATCCCTGCAGGGCCGGAACCGATGATGGCAACCTTTTTATCCCCAGGAAGGCGACACTCAGTGTGCATATTTTTTTTATTGGCCACCATCCAATCAACAACGAATCGTTCCAGCATACCAATAGCGACTGCCTGACCTTTTCCTTTTCCGCGAACACATGAACCTTCACATTGAAATTCATGGGGACATATTCGTGAACAGACCGCAGGCATGGAGGAGGTTTCACGAATTTTCCAATATGCCTCCTCAAACTTCTTTTGGCGAAGTAACGCTATAAAAGCAGGGATATCATTATGAATGGGACAACCTAGCCGGCAGGATGGTTTTTTACATTGAAGACAACGTTCTGCCTCCAGGAGTGCGGTATTCTCACTATAACCTGCAACAATTTCATCGAAATTTTTTATACGCTCGGCCGGAGTCAATTCTACCGGCATCTGTCTGGCAATTGCCATACGCTCCTTGGCTTTCATACACGTACCTCAAAAGAATAGATTAGCCGTATCAAATTTATTTATACTAAAAGTGCAAAAAAAAGGCCGTCCGATAAAGGACGACCTTTTGCTACTATAGCCTATTAAAGTTAATCAGGCAATCTTTGATGCTTTAATTCGTGCCAGTGCGCGCTGCAGGGCAGCCTCTGCCCTGGTTTGATTAAATTTTTCATCATGCGCGGCTGCTTGACTCAAGCGTTTTTCAGCACGTTCTTTGGCTTTCATTGCTCTGTCAACATCTATCTCTTTGCCAAACTCAGCACTTTCAACGAGAAAGGTGATCTTATTATTGGAAACTTCAGAGAAGCCTCCACTGATCATCAGACTTTGTCGTTGTTTTCCCTGCTCATAGGTGAGAAGGCCGATTTTGATAGTAGAGAGAAACGGAGCATGATTGGCCAACACACCAAAGTCACCACCATAACCGGGGGCGTTGACGATATCGACATCCTCGTTAACTACGGCCCCGTTAGGCGTAACTACTTCTAAACGTATTTGTTGTGCCATCGGTTTATCCTCTTATGCTGTTTAGTTCCTTCGAAACACCATTCCCAATTGTATGGAGAGAAGCGTGTTTCGAAAGGAACTCTCAGACTTTTTACTCGTTTATCTGGGCAGTTATCTCTTTGCCTTCTCTTTGGCATCTTTTTCGAGAGCTTCAGCGATGGAACCTACCATGTAGACTGAGTTTTCAGAAATCTCGTCATGCTTTCCTTCGAGGATTTCCTTGAAGCCAGCAACAGTATCTTCTACGGCTACGAACTTACCTGGCATACCGGTGAAGACCTCAGCAACAGTAAATGGCTGAGAAAGAAAACGCTGAATCTTACGAGCACGTCCTACAAGAAGTTGATCCGCCTCAGAAAGCTCATCCATACCAAGAATGGCGATGATATCCTGAAGATCTTTGTATTTCTGCAAGGTGATCTGGACACCGCGAGCTACATCGTAGTGTTCTTGACCAACAACATTGGGGTCAAGAATACGAGAAGTGGAGTCGAGGGGATCAACAGCAGGATAAATACCAAGTTCTGCGATCTGACGAGAAAGAACAACGGTACCGTCAAGATGGGCAAAGGTTGTAGCAGGGGCAGGATCTGTCAAGTCATCAGCAGGAACGTATACGCACTGGACAGCGGTAATGGATCCTTTGGTGGTTGAAGTAATACGCTCCTGAAGACCACCGAGATCAGTAGCCAGGGTGGGCTGATAACCAACGGCTGAAGGAATACGTCCAAGAAGGGCGGAAACCTCTGAACCAGCCTGGGTAAAACGGAAGATGTTATCAACGAAGAAGAGCACGTCCTGTCCCTCTTCATCACGGAAATACTCAGCAGCTGTCAGACCGGTCAGGGCCACACGAGACCGCGCTCCTGGAGGCTCAGTCATCTGCCCATAAACGAGAGCAGCCTTGGGAAGTACGCCTGAATCCTTCATCTCATGATAGAGGTCATTCCCTTCACGGGTACGCTCTCCAACACCACAGAATACAGAAATACCACCATGATGCATGGCGATGTTATTAACCATCTCCATCATGATAACGGTCTTTCCACAACCGGCACCGCCGAACAATCCCATTTTACCACCCATTGGGAAGGGAACCAGGAGGTCAATAACTTTGATACCGGTAGCCAGTACCCTTACCTCAGTATCCTGCTCAGTGAAGAGAGGAGCGAGACGGTGAATTGGCATAGTCTTGTCTGCGCTGATCGGTCCCAGACCATCAACGGGACGTCCGACAACATTCATGATGCGGCCAAGAGAAGCCGGACCAACCGGAATGGTAATCGGCAGTTCGCTATCACGAGCCTCCATGCCGCGTACAAGTCCGTCAGTTGCGTCCATGGCAATACAACGAACTGCGTTATCACCAAGATGCTGCGCTACCTCTATAACCAGGTTATCAGGCACATCAGAGATACCTGGATTGGACACCATCAGGGCATCCAGGATCCGTGGTAATTTACCGGGTTCGAACTCAACGTCAACGACCGGCCCAATAACTTTAATAATTTTTCCTGTGTTTTGCTCACTCATCGGGATTTACCTCTCCTCAAAGTCTTTATATTTTCGTATGGTTATTATCCCTTCAGGGCTTCGGCTCCGCCGACAATATCCATCAGTTCGCCAGTAACGGCTGCCTGTCTGGCCTTATTATAAATAAGGGTAAGATCTTTTACGATATCCTTACATGCCTTCGTTGCATTATCCATGGATGTCATACGGGCAGCATGTTCGGAAGCGCCGACCTCAAGCATGGCATGATAAATAATCACATTCAGGTACAAGGGTTGCATTACATCCATGATCTCTTCCGTTGAAGGCTCGTAGATATAATCACCGCTCATCTTGGCAACCGCTTCTCCTTCAATTACAACAGGGGTAATAGGCAGCATATCCTCAGCTACAGGAATCTGCCGAGCGACAGATTTGAAGTGACCATATATCACCTCTACCTTATCGCACCCACCATTTATAAAGTTCTGGGAGATATCCTGTGCGATTTCTCTGGCATTGAACATCTGAAAACCAGCCATGATATCGGTGTATTTGGTCCGGACTTTTCCAGATTTTTTAAAGGATCCAAAACCTTTTTTCCCCACACATACCAGGGTTACAGTCTTTCCTTCAGCCTCATACTCTTCAATCTTTTTATTGGCAAGTTTGGCAATATTGGCATTGAATGACCCACACAGTCCTCTGTCTGAGGTAACCAATACCAATTCAACAGTTTTCACATCCCTTACTTCCATAAGGGGAAATGAATCCGTATTTGCCCCACCAGAGAGGTTAGACATCGCCTCATTAAACTTGGAGGTATAGGGCCGGAAGGCCTCCATTTTATCCTGGGCTCCCCGGAGTCTCGCGGAGGCCACCATATTCATGGCCTTGGTGATCTGCGCGGTCTTTTTGACTCCGGCGATCTTATTTTGAACGTCTTTTAAACTCGGCATAACGAACGTTCTCCTCTATTATTTGAGACCCTTGGTTGCCTTAAAAGTGACACCGAAAGCTTCTAACACCTTGTTCAGTTTATCTTTGATGGCATCAGTAAAGACTTGTTGTTCTTTAAGGTCTGCAAAGATAGAGGCTTCGTTAGCCTCGATGTGGTTATACAACTCTTGCTCATAGTCTTTCAGAGAGCTTACGGGAAGACTGTCCAGAAAACCGTTGGCACCAGCATAGAGGATAGTCACCTGTTTCTCCATAGAAAGCGGGGAGTACTGAGGTTGTTTCAGAATCTCAACCAGACGCTCACCACGGGTCAACTGGGCCTGGGTTGCGGCATCAAGGTCGGAACCGAATGCGGCAAAGGCGGCCAATTCACGAAACTGGGCAAGATCAAGACGCAAGGTTCCTGCCACCTGTTTCATGGCCTTCACCTGAGCGGCACCACCAACACGGGATACGGAAAGACCAACATTGATCGCCGGACGAACACCAGAGAAGAAGAGGTTTGGCTCAAGGTAAACCTGACCATCAGTAATAGAAATAACGTTGGTGGGAATAAAGGCAGAAACGTCACCAGCCTGAGTCTCAATGATAGGCAGGGCGGTCAGAGAACCGGCGCCAAGGGCATCGTTAACCTTGGAAGAACGTTCCAGGAGACGAGAATGGTTGAAGAAAATATCACCAGGATAGGCCTCACGTCCGGGAGGACGTCTCAGAAGCAGAGAAAGCTCACGATAGGCTACAGCCTGTTTGGAAAGATCATCATAGACGATCAGGGCATGCTGTCCGTTATCCCGGAAATACTCACCCATGGAGGTTCCGGCGAAAGGAGCAATATACTGCATGGGGGCAGGATCAGAAGCACATGCTGCTACCACTGTTGTATATTCCATGGCGCCATGTTTTCTCAGCGCCTCAACAACGAGGGCAACGGTGGATTTTTTCTGGCCAACCGCAACATAGATACAATGAACATCAGTTTCTTTCTGGGCGATAATGGCATCCACACAAAGAGCCGTCTTTCCAATCTGGCGGTCACCAATAATCAACTCACGCTGTCCACGACCAACGGGGGTCATAGCGTCAACGGCCTTGGCACCGGTGTAGCAGGGCTCATGGACACCTTTACGGGCAATAACGCCTGGGGCGAGGACCTCGATCTTGGCGCTCAGTTTGGCATTGATCGGTCCCATACCATCAATGGGAAAGCCAATACCGTCAACGACGCGGCCTTCCATTTCTGGTCCAACGGGAACCTCGGCGATCTTTCCCGTACGTTTGACAAGGTCACCCTCTTTAATACCACTGACTGAACCGAGTACAGCACAACCAACATTGTCTTCTTCCAGATTCAGAGCAAGACCCATGATCCCGCCGGGGAACTCAAGAAGCTCCATGGCCATACAGTTCTGGACGCCGTATACACGTGCGATACCATCACCAACTGAGATAACGGTACCGGTCTCATTGAGGTCAATACTGGTTTCGTATTCGCCAATCTGATCTTTTATAATCTGACTGATTTCTTCGGCTTTGATTTGCATTGCTACGCTCTCCCCTTAATGGAATCTTTTAAACTCGCAAGTTGTGTTTTAATACTACCGTCCAGCTCGAGATCGCCAACTTTGGCAATAATCCCGCCGATAATCGAAGGATCTACGCTGGTGGTCAGTTCCACCTTCTTGCCAGTAAGCTTTTCTAATGTTGCCTGCACTTTGGCCTGCAATTCTTCACTCAATTCTACTGCTGAGACCACGTTACCATGGCTGATATTTTTTTCTTCATCAACCATGGCTTGAAACTCTTCCGCTATCTCCGGAATAATTCCAGCACGTTTTTTCTCCACCAGCAGGTTGAGAAAGTTGGCCATAATTTTTTCAACGCCCATGGAGGCAACAATACCTGCCATTACTTTTTCTCTCACATCCAGAGGATAAAGCGGATTTGTCAGAGCATCTGCCAGTTCGGCACCAGAGCCATAGAACTCGGCCAGACCCTGAAGGGCATCATTATATTGTTCGAACTTACCTTCTTCCTTACCAACCGCGAAAAGCGCTTTGGCATATCGTCGTGCTAAGATTATTTGTTTCACTGTACGGCCCCTACCTTATCTAAGTAATCTTCAGTAATCTTAACCTGATCCTCAGGGGTCAGATTCTTCACGATTAACTCCTCAGCCATAACTGCCGCTTGTTCAGCAACCTCATTTTGCAAGGTACGTTTGGCAGCAGTGATTTCGTTAGCAATAACCATTTCAGCCTGACGTTTGATGTCCGCAGCTGACTGCTCTGCCTTTTCAATAATCTTGGCCTTTTCAATTTCGGCCTGGGCAACTGCCTTTTGAACGATGGTACCAACGTCTTTTTCTACAGATTCAAGTTTTGCTGAAAAATCTCTATAGGCCTTTTCAGCTTGACTCTTCTTGGCCTCAAGGTCCTCAATCTCCTCTCTGATCTGTTTGCGACGAGCCCCCAGCCCATCAGCAATTGGTTTCGCGCCAAATTTGACCAGGATAATAAGCAGGACGATAAAGTTCATCACCCTGAAGCCAAGGTCTTTCAGCTTGTCTGGCGACAGACTGTCCTTTTTCGCTGCATGAGGATCGCCATGTCCCGCTGCTGCTTCGCCATGTACGGCAGCTGCTTCTGCAGCATGCTCAGTAACCACGGCATGACCTGCATCTTTATAATCCTGCATCTGGGCAGAACTATGCGGATCCGCAGTAGGCATACCCTCTCCCGGCGCTGCTTGGTCAGAGGCCCAGACATTTCCCACTGCCAGGGCAAACCACAGAAGCAGCGCAAACAGAGCACTTTTTCCGGCTGTTCGCTTCATTCCCCTCATTGTTACAGACTCCTTCCCAAAATTTTTCCTGCCATGGCAAGTGCAAATCCTTCGAGTCCCGCCTCAAGTTCCTTCCGTGCGGCCTGTACTTGGGATTTCACATCTGCCAGCTGTTTATCTTTTTCGGTATCTGCCTCAGCCTTGATAGCTGTAAGTTTTTCCTCTCCTGCTGCCTTTGCTCCGGCACGGGCTGTATCAAGTGCTGCCTTGGCCTGGCTTGAAGCCTTAGCCATTTTCTTATCTACTTCTTCCTGACGGCGACGAGCGTTATCCTCATACTTGGTCACATCATCTCTCATGCCCTGCAATTTACCCGCTCTTTCCTTTAAAATCTTGAGAATAGGTTTGTAGATGATTCCGTTTAAAAGAAACATCAGAACGAATGCGTTCACGATCTGAAACAACAGGGTTATATCCATTGTAACCATTTTTTCCGCTCCTGATTAGCTAAGATAATTCAAAAAAATACGCCTAAAATGAATAGCGATTCACAACTCGAAATTCGGTTGTACTGCATATGTAGAGCCATGTCAACTTTTTTGTAAAATAGGTTTGGGGTTGAATTCAGAAAAAGTTAAAATCCCCTTTTTTCTCGTTTCTCTTCCTTTTTTCTTCTCGTCGCCAAAAGTATTATTCAGCCAAAAGTGAACGGACATGTCCTTCAACTGAAGCGATCGCTTCACCAAGTTTATCAGGCATTGTCCCTCCCGCCTGAGCCATATCCGGACGCCCTCCACCTTTTCCTCCCACAAGTGCGGCCACTTTGTTAATCAAGGCTCCAGCCTTGATGCGTGATGTCAGATCTTTGGAAACAATGGCCAGCAAGGCTGCCTTGCCGGCAATAGCTCCTCCCAACACCGCAACACCACTGCCCATATCATCACGAAGTCTGTCTCCCACCTCACGCAGGGTCTTCGGGCTATCGAGAGGAATGACGGCAGCGACCACCTTCACGCCTTCAACTTCCACCGCCGCAGCGAGCAGATCGCCTAGCTCAGATGAAGCAAGCTGAGTTGAGAGTTCAGCCACCTGTCTGTCCAGGCGTTTGTTGGTCTGTATGAGGGCCTGAAGCTTTTCCTCAATGCCGTCAGCCTGGACTCCCAGTATTTCAGAGATAACCTTCTCACGCCTTACCTGTCCCTGCACTCGAGCCAGAGCCCTCCGCCCCGTAACAGCTTCTATGCGTCGTATCCCGGCTGCAATTCCTGCCTCTGTAACGATCTGGAAAAGGCCGATTTCCCCGGTTGCAGCCACATGGGTTCCTCCACAGAGCTCCTTGCTGAACTCGCCCACAGTAACCACCCGCACACTCTCACCATACTTCTCGCCAAATAGGGCAGTCGCCCCTTCCTCTATTGCCTGTTCCCGATCAACTACAGTGGTTCCGGTAATGACATTTTCTCTGATCTTCCTGTTAACCCGCTTTTCTATGGCCTGGATCTCTGCAAGGGTAAGCGGCGAAAAATGAGTGAAGTCAAAACGAAGGCGCGTCGGAGTCACCAGCGAACCTGCCTGTTTGATATGTTCACCAAGGAGTTCTCTCAGGGCCGCCTGCAGGAGATGGGTAGCCGTGTGATTGGCCGCCGTATCCCCGCGTTCACTCTCCGTGACCTGAAGATGGATACGAGACCCAGTCTCCAAGGTCCCTTCCGTGATCTGCACTGCATGGAGGATTATGCCTTCTCCCTCACTCCGGGTGCCTTGAATAGATGCCTTGCCGCCTTCCCAGGTAACTTGCCCCTTATCACCGTCCTGCCCACCTGACTCGGCATAAAAGGGAGTGCAATCAACAAAAAGACTTCCCGTTGCCCCTGCAGGCAGACGTTCTGTCACCTTTCCTTCTCCATTAAGGAGGCCAAGGATCGTGGCCTCAGCTGCGAGCTGTTCATAGCCGATGAAGACACTTCTTTTGCCGCTGCCAATCAACTCCTTTACACCCTCCCCGAGGAGACGAACCCCCTCTCCCTTTCTCGAGGAGCGGGACTGAGCCCGTTGTTTGTCCATTGCCACAGTAAAGCCGGCAGCATCGAATTTTACTCCTCGTTCCAGTGAGATATCACGAACAATATCCACCGGAAAACCAAAGGTATCATAGAGCTTGAAGATAAAGTCACCCTTGATCTCCCTTTCTCCCGCCTGTGCCAAACGGCCGACCTCCTCATCCAACAGGATCAGCCCGTGCTCCAGGGTCTCGCTAAAACGTTGTTCCTCACTGTTCACTACCTTGGCGAGCAAGGTGCTGCAATTGCGAAGATGGGGGTAGGCCCCAGTCATGGAAACCGCCACGACATCAGTCACAGCAGCCATAAAAGGCTTAGCAAGACCCAGATTACGACCATAGCGAATGGCCCGGCGCATGACCCGGCGCAGGACATAGCCCCTGCCCTCATTGGAGGGCAAAATACCGTCGGCCACAAGGAAGGTAGTGGCCCGGGCATGATCTGCAATAACCCGCATGGCCGTGGTATCGGCCTCATCGTCTCGATATTTTCGCCCTGACAGCTCCTCAAGTTTTTGAATGATCGGCTGAAAAAGATCGCTATCGTAGTTATTGAATTTTCCCTGAAGGACAGCGGCCACACGTTCCAGCCCCATGCCTGTATCAATACTTGGCCTGGGCAGGGAAGTCATGGTTCCATCCTCGGAACGATTAAACTGCATGAAGACCAGATTCCAGAGTTCGAGAAATCGATCACAGTCGCAGCCAACGGCACAGTCGGGACGACCACATCCAGCCTCCACCCCCTGATCGATATGGATTTCAGAACAGGGGCCGCAAGGGCCCGTATCTCCCATGGCCCAGAAGTTGTCCTTTTCACCCAAGCGGACGATGCGACCCTGAGGCAGCTCCTCAATTTTTTCCCACAAGGCATACGCTTCGTCATCATCGGTAAAGACCGAGACCCAGAGTTGCTCTGCCGGTATTGCCAATTCTTTGACCAGAAATTCCCAGGCAAAGCGAATGGCATCTTCTTTGAAGTAGTCCCCAAAGGAAAAATTCCCCAGCATCTCAAAAAAGGTGTGATGCCTTGCCGTATAGCCGACATTTTCAAGATCATTATGCTTCCCGCCAGCTCTGACACAGCGCTGACAGGTAACAGCACGGGTATACTCTCGCTTATCCTCACCCATGAACACCGTCTTAAACTGCACCATTCCGGCATTGACAAAGAGCAGCGTCGGGTCATCCTGAGGAACCAGAGAAGAGCTCTCCACCCGGGTATGATTCTGTTTCTCAAAATAGTCGATAAAGCGCTTACGAATCTCGTTTCCTTTCATGACAATAACTCAATAAATCGAAGTTGATAAAAAGAGAAAACAGGTCCTGTAGACGAAGGACTGTTTCCAAACTAAGGAGGAAGTAGCCTATAAGATATGAGGCAGCACGGCCTTAAACTCGGGAGTTCCGGCCTTTCCCAGCAATTCATAGATAATCATTTCAGCTGGTCCCACCGCTGCTCCCAGCGCCTCTATTCTGGCCAGGCCCAAAGCAGAATTTTTTGGCTCCCGGGATGAGACTGCATCGCTTACAACCCAAGGCATAAGACCATGGCCAAGCATGCCTATAGCAGTCTGATAGATGCAGATATGGGTCTCCACACCGACGAGAATAGCCGTATGAATGGAGGCGGGCAGTGCACTTACCAGCGCCCTGGTCTCTGGATGGGCCAAGGCGTTAAATTCTATCTTATCTGGCCTGACCACCCCATCCATCAGTTCTTCAAGTTCTGCGACATAGGGGCCCAGTCCTTTTTTGTACTGGGTATTGGCTAGAATCGGAATGCCAACAATTCTGGCACAATGAACCAGTTTTGTAATCGTTTTTATGACCTGATCCGCCTCATGAATCTGATTCATCAAACGTTCCTGGGGATCAATGATGTGAAGATAGCAGTTTTCCGGGCGAAGAAGCTGTCGAGGCATGGCAATCCATACAAAAAAAAAGAAAATCCGAAAGGCAGAAACAACCCTGTTCTGCCTCCATGTTGTAAACCGTTCCCTTTTCTTAAAACAAAAAAACGCATCCGTAAAGAATTACGGATGCGTTTCTTCTACCAACAGGTAGATGGACTCCTTACTGAGAATCAGTGGTCTACGGCGGAACCTGCTCCCATGGGAACACGAATATCCTCAACCAGGTGCTGAATATGCTCAGGTGGTGCCTTGGTAACGCTGGAAATGCTCAAAGCCACCGCAAAATTGATCAGTGCCCCAACAGCACCAAAAGCACCGGGGGAAATCCCCATTATCCAGCCGTCTGCAGTGTCGGCCAGTATGGCAGTAGTCTTAATAAAGAACCAACCTTTGTAGACAAAGATGTAGACCAGGGTGGAACCAAGACCGGCAAGCATCCCGAATACCGCTCCGACATTATTGACACGTTTGACAAAAATCCCCATCATCAAGGCCGGGAAGATGGAAGACGCTGCCAGGCCAAAGGCCAAGGCAACGACCTGGGCCGCAAATCCTGGAGGATTAAGGCCAAGGTAACCAGCCACCACAATGGCACCAGCCATGGCAATACGTCCCGCCATCAACTCAGTCTTGTCATTAATGTCTTTGGCAATAATCCCCTTGACGATATCATGGGAGATAGCAGAAGAGATGGCCAGTAACAAACCGGCTGCAGTGGACAAGGCCGCTGCAATGCCACCAGCTGCAACAAGGGCAATGACCCAGTTGGGAAGTCTGGCGATTTCAGGGTTGGCGAGAACCATGATATCATTGTCAACCTTGGTCATCTCATTTTGAACAGTCGCATCAGCGTAATTGGCACCGACATACTGCAGACGTCCGTCACCATTCTTGTCCTCGAATCCCAGGAGACCCGTTTTTTCCCAGTTGATAAACCAGGAGGGCAAGTTCTCAATCTTCAGGTTCTGGGTGGTATCCGGGGCAATAGAATCAGCCTGGATGGTGTCAATCAGGTTCAAACGAGCCATGGCTCCAACCGCAGGTGCCGTGGTGTAGAGTGCCGCTATGAAAATCAGTGACCAGCCGGCTGTGGAACGTGCATCACGAACCTTAGGGACAGTGAAGAAGCGGGTAATAACATGGGGCAGGCCAGCGGTACCAATCATCAGAGACATGGTCAACAGAAACAAATTAAGGGTCGAGCCTTTCTGCGATGTATAGGTCGCAAAACCCAGGTCCTTGAGCACCAGGTCCAGTTTATCCAGGAGATAGACATCACTGCCGGACATGGTGGAGCCTAAGCCAAGCTGGGGAATGGGATTGCCAGTAAGCTGCAGGGAGATAAAGACGGCCGGTACGGTATAGGCAAAGATGAGAACACAGTACTGGGCAATCTGGGTATAGGTAACACCCTTCATCCCACCGAGAACGGCATAGATAAAGACGATTGCCATACCGATATAGAGTCCGGTCTCAAAGGGAATTTCCAGAAAACGGGAAAAGGCCACACCGATACCCTTCATTTGGCCAATGACATAGGTCAAAGAGGCCACAATCAGACAGATGACGGCCACCACACGAGCAGTCTGGGAGTAAAACCGATCGCCGATAAACTCAGGCACGGTGAATTTACCGTACTTTCTTAAGTACGGGGCCAGGAGCATGGCCAGGAGGCAGTAGCCGCCTGTCCAGCCCATGAGATAAACTGAGGCATCATAGCCACTGAAGGCGATGAGGCCGGCCATGGAAATAAATGAGGCAGCCGACATCCAGTCGGCACCTGTTGCCATACCATTAAGAATAGGATGGACCCCCTTGCCGGCAACATAAAATTCACCGGTGGTAGTAGCCCGAGCCTTGATGGCAATAAAAATATAGAGGCAAAAGGTTGCCCCCACGACAGCATATGTCCACATTTGTAAATTAGTCATTCCTGCGCCTCTCCTTAATCTTCATTGACGTTGAATTTACGGTCAAGCTGATTCATACGCCAGGCGTAGAAAAAGATCAGGGCCACGAAGGTATAAATGGAACCTTGCTGGGCAAACCAAAAACCGAGTTGATAGCCACCTATACGGATACTGTTAAGTTGTTGGGCAAACAGTATACCGCATCCAAAGGACACTACAAACCAGACAATAAGACATCCGATTACAAGCCGGATATTCGCCTGCCAGTATTTCTGCGCATCACTCATAACTCTTTCTCCTCCTCATAGATCTTCTCCTCATAAATATTTAGGCCACATTGACAAATCACCTTGCAGTCAAATCTCTTCGGTATCCGAAAAATTTCATCCTCGCGATATGGACTGCATCCCGCCGACTTCATCCCGCGGTGCATTTTTCAGACTCCTCGACAGGTAACAAACTTCTTAATTCATTAACGTAGTCTCAAAAAGAACTTCTCTACTTCTCCTCTTCTTACGGCTAGGATCTATACTACAGCCTCCGAATCAGTGTCAATGGCTTACTGACAAAGGACTTGCAACCCTCAAAAGGTCTCCCCACCGTTCTACATAAGAACTAAAACTATTCCCGATCATTTACCTCTTAATATCGTAGGCTTCCAACCCGACCTGCCTGATAAATATCCTTGAGGGTGACAAGTCCGCCCTTGCGAAATTTTTTGACGAAATACAAAAAGAGATAGGCAGTCTGTAAGGCATCTTCCAGGGCATCATGGGGCTTAAAAACGGGAAGATTATATTCCCGGCCAAGGTCATCTAGACCATAACTGATCTCTCGGGGATTATGTTCATGATAGTGACCAAGCAGGACCCGTTTGTAGCCCTGAGCCATGCGCATGGTATCAATTCCTGGATTTGAAAGCGTACCTCCCAGCACCTTTTTTGCGGCCTTATTCAAAAAATGCATATCAAGTATCAGATGATGCCCTACCAGCAGGCTGCCCTCGATAAACTCGATGAACCGAGGAAGCACTGCCTCGATCGGCTCTGCCCTCTCCAGCTGCTCCGGGGTAATGCGATGAACAAGAGTGGCCTTGGTGGCTTCCATATGTTGGGGACGAACAAAGTGGTGGAAGGTAGAGGCCAGATCAATCTGCAGATCTTTTATCATGACCGCGCCGATGGAGATCAGTTCATCTTTTTTCCAATTAAGTCCGGTCAATTCAGTATCGCAGACCACAAAACTGTACTCCGCCAAAGGACGGCCTTGATCAAAAGATATAAAACATTCTTTATTCTTCTGGAGTAAGGGATCAGGCCTGGAAAACCAGCTACCAGGTTTGAGCAGATTCAACATAGAACTCAACGTGTTAAATTTTCAGAAAGGTACCCCAGACAAAAAGAATGCATCCAACGCTCCACCTGCAACGCCTCACTCAGGCCGTAGGATACATTTTATCAAGCACAGAGGAGAGGCGTTCAATGACAATAAAGGCATCTTTCAGCATCCTCCTTTCGAGATCGGAAAGATATTCGGGATTGATATGATTATCAGGCAACGTCCCCTCTTCGATCTGCCGCAGCTGGTGAATGAGACGCTGCTGCATCTGCAGTTCATAGGCCTCATTGGCAGAGGACCAGAGTTCCGGGTTGATATATTCTCCATCCAGCAAGGCCTTAAATCGAGCTAGGGTGTTGGTCTCGCTGATACCGTGCTTCAGCGCCAGAACTCGAGCAAAATTGACAAAAGGAGTGAGTCCCTGCCGCTTAATATCAAGATGATGTTTATGTTCGCCATCCTTCTCCACAATAAAATTTTTAAAAAACGAAAGGGGGATACGAATGGAGAGACACTGACGGGCCAGGTGAAAAAGAAATATATCCTTCCGGCGCGCCTCGTTATTTAAATGCTTACGCAATTCCAGGGCCAGGCTAGAATCCCCATAGCCGGCCCGGAAATCAAAAAAGATAGTGGCGTGGAGCAGTTCTGCTGGGTCAGGGACACTTATCCAGGTGGTGAAATAGCTCTTCCACACGGAGAGGGGCTGGCACCACTTGGGATTATTTGCCATGATCTCGCCGGGACAGAGCGGATAACCACAGTTGACCAGATGGTTAATGGCCTTGTCGGCAAATTCCTTAAAATAGCTCTCCGCTGCAGTCTTTTCCTCTTCGTTTTCCGAATCCGCATAGAGAATGGCATTATCCTGGTCTGTCTTGAACGTCTGTTCCCGACGCCCCTCACTGCCCATAAGCAACCAGCAATAGGGAAGCGGGGGCGGTCCCATCTGTTTTTCCAGGAGGATGAGCATACGCTCAAGGATATGATCATTCAAAATAGCTATCATCTGGGTAATATTGCCCGCCTTGGCTCCCTCGGTTATCAAACCACGAATCACTTCCGGAATCTTCTGAGCCAGAACATAGAGGCCCCTGATCTGCTGCTCCCCTCGAATCTCTTTAAACAGGTAATAGGGGGAATGGCCCTGGAGAAGCATGATATCATGGGAGGTGACCACGCCGATAATACGTCCACCCCGCTCCACTGCCAGGTGGTGAATCCCCGTGGTCATCATCTTCAGAAGGACATCGAAGCAGAGTGCCTGGGAGAGGACACTCTTCACCGGACCACTCATGATCTCTGCCACTGGCAGGGTGTAATCCAGTCCTGCTGCGACCACCTTTCCCCGAAAATCACGGTCGGTGATAATACCGACGACATTATCTTCATCAGCTGGCTCATGGATAAGAAGGCTGCCCACCCGATATTTTGCCATGATGGTTGCGGCTTCCTGAATTGAACTGGAGCTGGGAAGCTTGAGCATAGTCTTGACCAGTTCTCCCACCTTTACGGAAAAGAGATAGAGATCATCGCCACTGCGCTTAGACACCTTGTGATGACGCAGTTCCTTATAGGCAGTTTTGACAATCTTCTCAGAAAAACTTTTGAGATAATAATGAGCAAAGGATGGCTCTTCCTGTACCAGTTTTAGAAATATCTCTCTGGGAAGGAGAAAGCAGAAGGTGTCTTCCACGGTTTCAATATTGAGTGAAGCCAGAGTCCCGCGAATAATACCCAACGCCCCGATATAGGCGCCTTCTCCACGAAAGTCCTTGAGGGTAATCTCTCCATGATCATCCTCGATAAAGGCCTTCACCCCTCCGCGCTGAATAAGATAAAGATGGGTGATTTCGGTCTTATCAGCAGTGAAGAGACGCGTCCCCTTGGGGTAGAAATCAACGCGACAGTGACGGGCAAGATGATTCAGGGTTGCATCATCCAGGGAATTGAAGGGCATAATTCCCCGAAAAAAGGAGAGCGCCATTTCTGGAGCCACAACATGGACATCACTTTGGTTCATCTTCCAGGTCTCTTCTCTATTCTTATGTCATTGAACAAAAAATGCGAAATTTCCACTAAGGAAAATTTCGCATTTTCTCATCTACCCCTCCAGTCCATGGGGACTGAATACTGAGCATCTCTTTGGTCGAGAGCAAGGCAGATGCTTTCTATTCCGGAAGGTACGCATCAGACAACAAGCTATCACTTCTTCTCCATGCTCTTTTTACCGTTGATAAGATCATCAACAACAGAAGGATCAGCCAGGGTAGAGGTATCACCGAAATCCTGAAAATCATTGGCGGCAATCTTCCTCAACACACGCCGCATGATCTTGCCGCTACGGGTCTTGGGCAGGCCAGGTGCATACTGGATGGCATCGGGCGTAGCAATGGGACCGATCTCCTTTCGCACATGAACCCTGAGTTCAGCCAACAATTCAGGAGTCTGCTCAACGCCGGTATTCGGGGTAACAAAGGCATAGATGGCCTGGCCCTTAATCGGATGCGGCATACCAACAACTGCAGCCTCGGAAATGGAGTGATGGGAAACAAGGGCGGATTCAATCTCCGCAGTACCCAGCCTGTGACCTGAGACATTGACCACATCATCAAGACGTCCCATGATCCAGAAATAGCCATCATCATCTTTGCGGGCTCCGTCTTCAGGATCATAGGTATTGTCATAACGACTGAAATAGGTCTTTTTGAAACGCTCAGGATCTCCAAAGATCCCACGAAGCATACCGGGCCAAGGCTTGCGGATAACCAGATGACCACCTTCGTTAGGGGCAGCCTCCTTGCCATGCTCGTCATAGATGGCTGCATCAATGCCCGGCAGGGGCAGGGTGGCAGAGCCAGGTTTGAGAGGCGTGGCATAGGGCAGGGGTGAAATGAGGATGCCACCGGTCTCTGTCTGCCACCAGGTATCAACAATGGGGAGCTTCTCTTTACCGATATTCACATAATACCACATCCAGGCCTCGGGATTGATCGGCTCGCCAACAGAACCGAGTATACGCAGGCTGGAGAGATCATAGCGATTGGTGGGCTCAACACCATCGCGCATCAGGGCACGAATGACAGTGGGGGCAGTATAGAAGGTGTTAACCTGGAATTTCTCCACAATCTTCCAGAAACGGTCTGGCCCTGGATAGGACGGCACACCCTCGAACATGATAGAAGTGGCACCAAGCCCCAGCGGCCCATAGAGGATATATGAATGACCGGTGATCCAGCCAATATCAGCAGTACACCAGTAGACATCATCATCTTTCAAATCAAAAACCCACTGGCAGGTGTGCATGGCATAGGTGAGATAACCGCCGGTGGTATGGACTACGCCCTTTGGTTTCCCTGTGGAACCAGAGGTGTAGAGGATAAAGAGGATATCTTCAGCATCCATGGACTCGGGCTCGCAGACGGATGTGATATCCGCGGCGGTCACATCCTCATGCCACCAGGAATCACGTCCATCCTCCATGAAGACTTCATTTCCAGCACGGCGAACGACGATGCAGTCGGTGATGGTGTCGCATTCACTCATGGCCTCGTCGGCATTTGGTTTCAGAGGAATGGTCTTTCCGGCACGAATAACAGCATCGGCAGTGACCAGGACCTTGGCCTCGCAATCCTGAATACGACTCTGAAGGGCAATAGCAGAAAAACCGGCAAAGACAACAGAGTGCATGGCACCGATTCGCGCACAGGCCAAGAGAGCAATGGCCAGTTCCGGAATCATGGGCAGATAGATGGAAACGCGGTCACCTTTTTTCACACCCTTCTTCTTCAGGACATTGGCAAAACGGCAGACCTCTGTGTGCAGCATCTGATAGGTGTACACCCTGACATCTTCTTCAGGCTCACCCTGCCAGATAATAGCAGCCTTATTGCGACGACCATTTTCCAGGTGACGATCCAGACAGTTGTAAGAGATGTTGAGTTTACCACCCTTAAACCAATTGATCTCAGGTTTATTGTAGTCATACTCTAACACGGTGTCCCACTTCTTTTCCCAGGTCACAAGTTCTTCAGCCCGTTTGGCCCAGAATCCTTCCGGATCTTCCATGGACTTTTTGTAGGCCTCTTCATAGACTGCAAGACTTCCCACGTGGGCCGTTTCTCTTCCCGTTGTTGGAGGTTCAAAAATACGTCCTTCACTCAATAGACTTGTGATTTTGTCGTCACTTGAACTCATTGCTCACTCTCCCTTCGTATTCAGTTCTTTTCGATTACCTTAACATTACAAATTGCCGCAGATAAATCGATTCACTTCGGCACGGTGCAGGTTCATTTATCCACACTTCCAATCAGGCTCCTGGAATAACCTCCAGAACTGTACTCAAAATTTTTTGATATTTCCACATTTGCTTCCCATTTGTCAAATCAAAATATTTGATTTGACCATCAACTTTGTTTATATTGAAATTCACAGCACCTTTTATTTCTTTTTCAAAAGAAACTATGATACCGTAATGCCAGGTACTTCAGAGCTGTTCCCTACTCCAATAGACTGACAGGAATACATCCTTCTCAACACCTTACTATAAAAAAATGCACCTTTTCCTCGAAGAAGAGATTAAAAACCTGCTCTGGAAAAGCCAGAGTAAAAAAAATGTTTGTCGTACCTCAGCAACAGATTCTCAAAGGGAAGAATTGCATCACCTGCCAAACAATCTCCCTTCTGGTGATCGCCGCAAAAGGACCTTATTAGCCTGTTCCCGGATAGCTGCATGGCAGCACTCTCAGCAGGTCTCTACCTGGTTCTTTTTCCAAAGAATGCTCGCCTTTCCAGTCAAAACCACTCATTTTAAATACCTTCAGGAAAACTTCTATGGAAAATGAACAGATACATGCCATGTCCAAGCTGCTGAAATCGATGTCTCATCCCATCCGTTTGAAAATTCTCTGTCTCTTACAAGATAACGAGATGTCGGTAGGGGACATCAGAGAACAGGTAAAAACAACCAATGCCAATGTCTCCCAGCACCTGAATATCCTGCGCAGCCAGGGGATTATCGATTATCGCAAAGATGCGAACTTCATCTACAACCGAATCAATGACCCGAGAATCATTGAATTAATGAAGACCATACAGACCCTTTTCTGTCCCAAGGTATAAGCCTTTCCGCACAACTCGTTCAGATTAGAAGAAATAAACACCCCCTTATCCTTTTCCAGTCACTTGCATCTCACCGTTTCAATATCTTCTCCTCCCTGTTGATCGATCCTCCATCAATCCTATTATTCTCCATTTTCCATTCATGGAAATAGGAATTTTTATTCAACCTATTTCCAAAGCCCCCCCTTTCCATCCCTAATGCTCTTGAGCAGTTGATTTTTTTACAGCTATTTCACAAATCCATTTACTTCTAACTTGCTTTTTTGAGCAATTGCGATTACGTCCATTAATCTGTTCCATTGATTTCATTTCCACATAATACAAAAATCATTGAACAGTGAAGTCGTTCCCCTAAACGGAAAAATTATTTTTCAAGCTAGCCTTGTATAAGCCTTTATCTGGAGGAAATCAAAATGGGTATAACAACTAAAATCGTATATGGCAGCCTGTTAACCATATCAATTATTCTGCTGTTTCTAATATTTTCAATGCAGAAAAGTGCCCAACTGGCCTTGGACATTGAAACCATAGAGCAATCTCTTCACGAAAAAGATCAGAAAGTAGCTGCTGTCCAGAAACAACTTGAAGCCGCTATGGATGAGATGGCAACTGCCGAATCCAAGAGCACGGTCATCCCGGACCTCAAAAGTCGCATTGAATCTGCTGAAAATGAAAAACTTGCGTATATGCAGCAAGTTGATGAGGTGCAAGAGCAACTGGGAAGAGCAGAAAAACGACTGACTGAGCTCGACCGTCTGCAGAAAAAGTACCACCAGCAGCAATTCTTGATTACAGAGAAAGAAAAAGCCCGACATTCTGCTGAAATGCAAGCTGCCAAAATCGCAGCCGAACTCGAGGCCCTCCAAAAAGCACTCAGCCAGCGTGATGCGCAAATAAATAAGTTTGACGCCACTCTTGAGGAGAAAGATCTACTCATCAAATCCATTAAAGCGAAGATGGAGGAGACAACAGAGAAGATGTCTCTTCTCCAGTCCACGCTTGCAGATAATGACCTCAATCTCAACCTGGTCCTTGATGAGCTCGGGCTCAAGAATCAGATCATCGAACAGCTTACCCTTAAAATCGAACAACTCAATAGTGCCATTAAAAAAAAAGGGATAAGCCCTGAGGAACTCAGTGACAATAAAGTAGCTCTTGAAACGAAGATCGAGCCCCTGCTTGAAAAAGTAATTCCTGGCAACGGCAGAGACAAAGAAAGAACAGCCTGCTATGGGGCCCTTGAAAAAAAAGAGAATGAACTTCGCCTGGCCCACGACGAATTGGAGCAGTTAAAGGTTGCCCAGCAATCCCTTTTGCCAGCGGCAATGGCAGAAGTCAAAGAGCTAAAACGAATAAATAGTACCCTGCAAACCAGTATTAACGATCAAGAAGTACTTATTAAAAATCTACGCCAGGAAATCCTTACCAAGGAGACACTTCTGGCCGCCGAAAAGGCCGAAATAAAGCGGATTCAGACAACTACCCTGGGTACCAACAATGAACTGAAAAGGCTGCTTCTCGTTGAACAAAACAGCAAAAAAGAATTAGCTCAACTCACAAGCAGCCTTACTGAAAAAGAAAGCGAACTGACGGCCGCAAAAGAACAGGCTGCAAAAGCAGCCCCCCTCACTGAAAAAATCAGAGTCCTTGAAAAACGATTAAGCGAGGCAACAGACAACAATACAGCATTGACCGCTGATCTTGACAAGGCCAAGGCAACTCTTTCCGAGCTCAAGAAAGAAAATACAACCCTGGGGGCTGAACTTGCTCCGGCACACTCTGCCCTTGAGGAAGCCCACAGTAGAATTTCAGAACTGAGCGAAGCCCTGAAGACTTCTGCGGCAACATTGAATCAAGAACAAACTTCCACTCAGTCCCTGACAACAGAAATAGAGGCTCTCAACCAAACGCTTTCCCAATCTGAAGAAAAATACAACGAGCTCAACAATCAGTACCAAGAGTTAAAAAATCAACTGGCAACACTGAATGAAGAAGGACAACAACAAACAGAGCAGATCCAATCTCTCCAGGAACAACTCGCAGAGCAAGCAGGAAGTAAAGAAGCCACCACGTCCGATCTCAATGCCCAACTTGCGACCACCACCGCCTCTCTCAACGATGCATTAGCAGAGGCTAGCCAGTCCAGGGAAAAAACAACTTCTCTTAGCCAGGAAATTGAAGGACTCAGAGGAGAGATTGGCGAAAAAGAAAAAACCATCCTGAACCTGACGGCTCAATTAACAGAAAACAGTGCCCAAATCACCAGCCTTCAAGAGAGCATGACCGAAAAGAGTGCAGCAGATACCAATACATCTGAGCAGGAACAGCTTATTGCAGCACTCACAGCCGAGCTTTCTAGCGCCAAAACAGTCTCTGCAGAACAGACTGCCAGCCTTCAGACTATTGAAGAGCAACTCACACGTATCACCAAAGAAAAAGAGGCCCTCACCAAAGAACTAGAGGACGCATTGCAGACAAAAAGCGGACTGACTGAACAGAACAAGATGCTGCAGGCCAGTGCCTCCACAGAATCCGAGAAGATGCTCGCCCAGCTCAATGACTTGAAAGAAAAGGCTGAAACCAGCAGCACCCTTGAAGCAAAAAATCAGGAGTTAGAAGAAGCCCTCGCCGACAGTCAGAACAAACTTACCGCAAATCAGGAAAAAATCTATGCATTAGAAGAGACCCTTGCCTCTCTGCAGACTGAACGGAACCAGCTCTTGCTGCACACCATTGACAGTGACAATGATGGCGTCTTCGATGCCCAAGATACCTGTGCTGACACCATTCAAGGTACCCAAGTAGATGCACAGGGTTGTGAGAAGGATGACGACCAGGATGGCCGGGTCAATCGCCTTGACCTCTGTCCCGGAACAGTTTCAGGTCACGAGGTTGACGCCACCGGCTGTTCTGCCGACCAACACACAGTAATCCTTGAGGGTATCAACTTCCAACTCGGTACCGCCAACCTCACCGAGGATGCGCATCCTGTATTAAATAAGGTAGCAGCCATCTTGCAGAATAGTCCTGACAGCAAGATGGAAGTTGCCGGCCATACAGACTCCACAGGGGATGCTGAAGCCAACCTACGACTCTCCACCGCTCGCGCCGAGTCCGTACTCAACTATCTGATAAGTCAAGGAGTTGTGGAAAGCAGCCTCAAGGCCGTAGGCTATGGCGCTAACAATCCGATTGCAGACAATCGGACCAGCGACGGACGGGCCAAGAACCGACGGGTTGAACTGCGAAAAATACAAGCAACTGCTGCCATGGAAGGAAGTGCTGAGGTTCCGGCTACCGAGGGTTTAAAGGCTATGGATAACGCAGACAGAGAAGAAGGGTCAAGCGAGGAGACTGCACCGCCACAGGCTGACTAAGCTTCCCCACCCAGGAAGGCTGTCTGGCAAAAGAAAGCTATGTTTCTCAGCCGGATAGAAGGAAGACCAGGTCTTCAATTCCCCCAGCAGAGATACCAAGTAGCGGTAGCCACCACTATTTGGTATCTTTTTTTTGCGAGTATCTCCTGTAACCTTCCTTTTGACAAGGCAGTGAACGGATTCTCCTAACGAGGCTGGTTCCCTATCCCATTTTCTTCCGCCCTCACTTCCCTTACACCATTGCCGTGGGACTCTGATTGGAGGAAGACGCTCTCTGAATCAAATATTCAATCCCTTTGATATGATAGAGTAATCAAGCATGGGTTTGCAGTGGTTTGACCATCCCGATTGTGGCCCTATACTGGCTGACGAGTCTCCTCACAGACCAGCTCTCCTGAGAATATGGGGCCGCAATATCGTTTCGGCAGGTTGGTGCTAAGGACCAGACACCAGTACACGCCTGGGATATCCTTGGCAGCAGTCTGATCATTTCTTCCAGCACAGGCACGAAGACGATCATCAGAAATGGCTACAGGCCTTAGCCTGTTCCCTCCCTTGCCAAAAAAGGCAGCCAGAGAAGACTCTCCCCCCTAGACAAGTGAAAAGGACAGTACTATCATTGTTAGTCAGAATTGTTTTGATGTTTTGAAACCCTGCATATTGACACCACCTCGTGAAAAAGCAGAATCCATTTTACAAAAATTCCTTTTTTACTACTTGCCCAGGAGGGCAATACCTATGATCATAACAGACTGGATCCATACCATCGCCGGATTTCTTATTCTCCTCAGCATGGCCCTGGGAGTTGACTGCGGCAACAATCCCCTCTTTATCCATAAATACTGGCTCTTTTTCACTGCCTTCATCGGCCTGAATCTATTCCAGTTCGGCTTTACCAAATTGTGTCCATTGGGAATGATTTTAAAGGCCCTGGGCATACCGGAGAAAAGATAAAAAAAGGGGTGACTCTTTTATCAGAGTCACCCCTGCCCCGATATTCATTGCCAAGAGGCTGAGAACCGGAGCCTGCTGCTTTACCTTTCCTCGCTCTTTCCAGTCCTGCAAAACCGAGAGAACCTTTCTCTTCCCTCAGTTGAAATCAGATCGTTTTTTCCATTTTCGCACCGCAGGATGCCTGCCAGCAGCAATCTAACTGGCCACAGGACTCCTGTCGTTTAAAACAATCAGCATTCCCTTCCTTCTCTTGAACCATGTGTATAAGTTCAACAAGCTTCACTCCCTTTCCATCCAGGCCAAGTTCTGCAGCCTTCTTCCTGGCGAATGCTGTCAGCGAAGGTCCTTTTAAAAATTTCCCCTTGTCCATACGTTCCTCCTTTTCAAGTACAGTAGCTTTTTATCTGCCATGAGGCACACACCATCACATTATCCCAATACAAAAGGCTTGTCCAAAGCCTAACCCTTATACCACAGAGAACAACTCTATCTCTCGCTTCGCAGAGCTTACAAAGGAATATATTTTTTCCCGGCGCCATCAAATGGGGAGGATGTGCATTTCCTCTCTGGTTGGATGGACTCCCTTCAACAGCCGACCACTGCGTCCGTCTATGGAAACAGGATCCCCAAAACCTATGGAGGTTTCCCCTATTTCACAATACTGTTTGGTCTCATATACCTTTAAATGTTTACAACCAACGACACATGTCTTTTCCAGACGCACAGCCACCACCGAGGCATGGGAGGTTTGCCCTCCTCTGGAGGTGAGCAGTCCATCCGACATATTGATTACCTTTATATCTTCGGGAACCGTGTCCTGACGGATCAGGATAAGAGGAGTTTTGGGATCGCTTTGCCGCAGCTCTTCAATATTTTGTTCAGTAAAAACCGCCCTTCCTGAAAGTGCTGAACCGGAAACCCCGATTCCCTTGCCAAGAACGGCCGTATGCAACGCCTCCGTTTCCACAAAAACCTGAAAACGTTCCTGCTTTTTGATAGTAATCATATCTCTTGTCTGCAAAAGATACAACTCACTTGCTGAATCTCCTTCAAAAGTAAATTCAATTTCCTGAGGATTCCACCTTTTTTCGTAGACAAGATTCCTCGAAATCAGCAAAAGCTCGGAATAGATATGAGGAAAACGCAACTCCAGTGTCTGGTCCGCCGCCCGCCCATCGAGTTCTGCCTGTTCCACGGAAATAGGATAACTGGTTACCAGCCCAGAGACGATATCCTCTCCCTGATCACCATAGGCATAATCGCCCCAAAGCGCCACTCGCTGGACCTTACGATAGGGATGGGCGGTGAAGAGTACCCCGGATCCAGAAGACTGACTCTTGTTTCCATACACCATGGCCTGGACAATAACCGCGGTCCCCCACGAATCTGAAACGCCCATGATCTTACGAAAATCCGATGCCTTAGTCGTTTCCCAGGAATCCAGCACCATCTCTATGGCAGCCACCAGCTGCAGCCAAGGATCGTCAGGAATGCCAAGGCCCTTTTTACGAACAAGCTTTTGATATTCCAGGGCCAGTTCTTTCATTTGCACTGGCGAGAACTCTCCCTTCAGCGCAACATTAAACCTCTCCTTGGCACTGTTCATGAGGGCCTGGAAGTCTTCTCGCTGCATCCCGGAAGTCATGGCCCAGGACTGAAGGAAACGCCGATAGTTATCCCAGGCAAGGTAGCTGTCACCATACTCTCTGGCCCCTTCTTCAATGATTTCTTCATTGGTCCCCACATTGTGGACAGTGGCCATCATTCCAGGCATGGAGACTGCCGCCCCACTGCGAATGGAAAGAAGAAGAGGATGTTTGGGAGCGCCGAAGACCCGCCCCGTCAAGTCCTCCAACTCAGTAAGGGCGGTACGAATACGTTGCATTAAATCGTCTCTGGCCTTGGCAAAGCCATAGATCACCTCGCGACAGCGAAAGACCTCAGTGGTGATAATAAAGGCAGGGGGCACTGGTTTTTTATCAGCGCTGAGCGTCACCAGATTAAAGCCCTTATTGCCCAGATGGATCAAATCATGGGTATAGGGATTGATCCGATGAAGCATGGAAATTGCCTTCTCAGGGTTATAGGTCATGAGCAGATCAATCATCCTTTCATCCAGAATATGCTTCTGACTTTCGAGGATGCCGATTATTCGAGTGATAAAATTATCCAGGTGCTGAAGGCCAAATGTCGAGGCAATGAGATCCCTCAAAAAAGCCTCTGCCAGGCGATGAATAGAATTCGCTTTTTCCTCATCATTCCATAGTGAACGATACGTGGTCAGGAGATTATGGGGTCCTATCTGAGGAATAATAATAGAGAGGTTGTTTTGATGGCTGTTGGTATAATAGGAGTAAATGACATCCTTAACCCCCTCAGAGAGACCCCGGAAAATATCCATGTACTGGGTATAGGAAAAACGCCTGACCCGGACAGATCCCTTGAGCAAAGAGAGATAGGTGTCCAGGCGTCTGGAACTGATACCATCGACCCGCAAAGCGCGAAGATAGAGCTTCAAGCATTTAAAAACACTAAAAAAGGTAGCCTGGGTAATGATAGCGAGATTCACTGTCTCCGGCAACCTCTCCAGATATATATTGGTCAGGTTTTCCAGGCGAAAGGTGAGACTGAGACTGTCAAACTTCTTTTCCCGATATTTCCCGTAGACCGATGGAATATCAACGGCAATATGTCTCTTATAATAAATATCCTCTCTGGCTTCGAATTTTTGAGGAGAAAGAATGGTTTCTTTCAAACCTTCCAAGGTATCAAGCAAGGCCTCGATACACTCAATGACATCACACGCCTCAAGCTTGAAGAGCAACTCCTCCATCTCTGGAAAACCTTCTTGAACGGCGTGCTCCAGTTCGCTCCGCAACTCCTGAAATCCCAGTTTGTACTTTTGATGCAGCAGCTTATACATCTGAACCAAAGAATCAAAGCGCCGTAGTTCACCAGGAGCAAGATCTCTCTGAGCCTCCAGGTACTGCTGCCGCTCCTCTCGTTTCCAAGTCAGCAGTTCCTCAATGGAGGAAAACGCAAAATCCTCACGGATACGAATGGCCAGGAGATGCTGATCATCAATGAACTTCCCTTCCAGAGCCACCTCTGTATAGACCTCCTCAGGGAGAAAGGGCAGCAGGACCTCTTTCTTTTTCGTCAACCAGAAGAGAAAAATGGCATGAATAAAATCAACAATGAGATTCGAACTCTCCACGTGACTCTGTTTTCGTAAAAAATGGATCAGGGGATCGCGACGCTTATGGATCTCGTCAAGCTCGGTGGAGACCTCGCGCAGTTCACCCTCTGCACCAATCTCATTAAAAAAAACGGGCATTAGTTTGGTGAACTGTTTTGTCAGATTATACACCGGTTCAATGGGATGATTGAGCAGGTTGGTGATATCCCGCTGAAAGAGATCCGTATCCTTGACACAGGTCCCGGAAAGCTTGAGGTTGATGATAAGAGCGGAGAAAAGGGTAGAACACCACTTGGGTTCCTGCATAATCAGATTCAGCCAGACCCTGATATTTGCCAGATGGGCAGGATTGGTAATGGGCTGCCAGTCTTCATCCACCCCTGAGACATTGGCATATTGAAAACCGAACCGCACGGCTTCCCAGAGAAACGTCTCAACCATACGACTGTTGCCGCGGTTGAAGACCTCACCACCCAGAACCTGAATACACTGCAAGGAAGTATGGGGAAATTTTCGAACATTGGCCTTGAGCAAGTGAAAGGTGGTGAGGAGAAACTCTTCGATCTCCTCAAAAGTCTGGAGACGAATCAGCTGAACCAGAGATCGATTGATTTCACGCAGGGTCTCTTCATGAATCAGATAGAGTCCCTTGGTGTCCATGATCCGAAAAAGGAACAGTAATTTCTGATTTTCGGCAAAACGGTTTAAAGACAGTCCCTGTTCCAGGGAGTTCCTTTGACCATTTCCGTCAGCTTTTGCAAGCCTTGAAGGGATTTCCTTATAGAGACGTACAATGTCAACATGGGCAGGCAGAGCCAGGATATCATGGAGGGCAGCTGCCGGTGACGAATCAATATCAATGGCTGTCACCGCCGCCTTGTTTTTTGTCATACTCTCATGGGAGATCGCAGCAAAAAGCTGGCCTGAGCGAAAGTCTTCACAGAGGGCACCACAACGTTCGAGAAACCAGGGAAGGGGGTCTTCCTCCTGGAGCCAGTAGTCATAATTTCTCTTGAGGATGGCTTGCATAAGCCGGGCCACTGCACGGCAATCAAAGTCTTCGGCCCCTTTATCAACAAAGCCAAGCAAAGAGGTGGCCAGATTTTTCATGGGATGCAGTCCCTGAACAATATGCATCATGATCGGACTTTTGCCGTCATCAAGGGCCAGCAGGGTTGCAAAATAAGCATGAAGTGCAGACTGGAACCGATACAGGTCCTCCACCTGAAAAAGAGTGACCATTTTACTGATCCAGGCCAATTGCGCTTCAATAATCTGGGAAAGAAGTTTGGTATTTTTTTCACAGTCCCGCATAGCCTCAATAAAAATACCGGCAAAGAGGGAAAAAGCCTCAGGCCCCTGCTCATGACGCATATAATAGGTGCTATTCTTCAGAACAAAGCTGCGCAACTGGGGGACCAGGATATTCCAGTTACGATAGGGATGACAGATCTCATAGAGGAGGTTTTCCAAGGTATTATGGAGCCCCTTGTAGTGACCAACAACATCGAGAAGGAGCTGCAGTTCAGGACGCATAACCACCTCTTCTGCTGTCTGCATAAGATTGGCCTTCAGTGCATCCGATTCGATGGAGCTTGACTTCTTTTTCATCTCTTCCTATTCCGGTACAATTTTTTTTCCTGAGCGCTTTTCACTGCCAAAGAGGAAATCGGTAATTACTCCTCAACTGTCTGATATTCTCTTGGCTGATTCAAGCATCTTCTTTTTCAAACCCGGAAAACCTGCTTGGAACATTCCTGGATTCTTGTCACAACTTCTTTGCCGCCTGAATATCCCTTCAGGGAAACCCTTGGCCTAACAGAGGCCAAAATATACCCGCCAGGCTCCACAAAAAAAACGCCCTAAAGGAAAATCCATCAGGGCGTTTACGAAATCTGCGGCCTCGGAAAAAAGCCATCTTTACTGCTTACTGCAGAACCGGCCGTGCATTTACAGGCTGTACCGGCCGATTATTGTCTCCCCCCATAAGGGTATGAAACTTTTCTGCCTGGGCCTTTGAAACAGGCACCGGATTTTTGAAGACCATCCACTTCACCCCTTCACTGCAGGGTGGGGTGGTAAGAGAACCATTGAAACGATAGTATGATTTGTTGGCAGGCAGCATATCTGCGACATTGAGAGTCATCTCGGGCAGGGATTTACTCACTCCGGCCTTTTCCGGCATATGCACCCAGATCCCATCCAGAAAAGGATTAGCAGCTCCCTCTTCGAACATCACCCCCAGCACACTCAAATTTCCAGCATCATCAGAATGAACAAGATGGGCCTCCATGGCAAAGAACTGTCCCTTCACCGTATTTTCACTGGGGGTGTGAAAATGAAATTGAAGGAGGTTATAGGTATGTCCGTCAACGGTGATGGAAGAGCCGGGGGCATAGTTCACCTGAACCGTATGACCGTTGTTGACAATATTCAGAGGAACCGCATTATACTGAAAAACAATAGGACTCAACTCCGCCTCTATCAGGGAATCAAGATCAATGGGGGACTGATTCTTTCCACTCTTGCAGATGGCATAATCTTGAGAAAGATCCCCCCAGAACTCCGGCGCCTCATGTCCGCTGTACCCCCAGTGAGCGCCAGGACCTGATGCCCAGGCCGTTCCAACCAGAAGCAGCCCTGCTCCGACAGCAGAAATAACTGTTGCTTTCATGTTTTTCTCCTAATGTAAAATGATGAATAAATAGTCAAAAAAGGGAAATCTGCTCCCTCAATACTTCTTTCCTATTCCCTACACCTTTTTCCATTTGACTTCAAGAAGGTATTTCAAGGCCGTATTACAGATACGTAGCAACCCCACCCCCGACAGTCCCCCCTCCATGACCCTGCTACCTTCCTTTAGAGGGCCTTGTTGGCCTCCATATGGAGGATCAGATCCAGCATCCGGTTGGAATATCCCCACTCATTGTCATACCAGCTCATAACCTTGACCGTAGTCCCAATTACCTTAGTGGAAAGACCGTCAACTATAGATGAATGTCCATCCCCCTGAAAATCTATGGAAACCAGAGGCAGATCAGTATAACCAAGGTAACGGCTGGCTGCCTCCTTCAGGGCTTGATTGACCTCGGCGACGGTTGTTTCTTTTTCCACCTCCATGACTGCATCCACCAGTGAGACATTAGCGGTCGGTACTCTGACTGCCAAACCGTCAAACTTTCCCTTCAACTCGGGAATGACCAGGGCTACGGCTGCTGCTGCTCCAGTCTTTGTGGGAATCATGGAAAGGGCGGCGGCCCTTGCCCGACGGAGATCGGAATGGGGAAAATCGAGGAGACGCTGGTCACCGGTATAGGCATGAATGGTGGTCATCAGCCCTCGTTTAATGCCGAAATTATCCAAAATCACTTTGGCCATGGGAGCCAGACAGTTGGTTGTACAGGAGGCATTGGAGACCACATGATGCACAGTAGGATCATACTCGTCCTCATTCACCCCCATAACAAAGGTCTTGATGTTTCCCTTGGCAGGAGCAGAAATAACCACCTTGGATGCGCCACCGTCTATATGTTTCTGGGCGTTTTCACTGTCGCGAAAGATTCCTGTACATTCGGCTACATACTCAACAGCGGATTCTCCCCAGGGAATATCGGCAGGATTGCGATGATCAGTAACCCTGATGTGACGGCCATCAACAATAATTCCATCTTCGTCGCTGCCAACCTCAGCCGCAAAGACCCCCATAACCGAATCATATTTCAAAAGATGGGTCAAAGTTGCGTTGTCTGTCAGATCATTGATGGCCACGATCTCAATATCAGCGAAGGCTGGATCTTTATAAATAGCCCGAAAAATGTTTCTCCCGATACGGCCAAAACCATTGATTCCTATCTTAACTGTCATATCCAGCATCCTCCTACAAATAGTGGGAAAACAGAGCGATCTACAGATGCTCTGCCTCTTGAGAAAAATCTCTTATCTTTTTTTTAGCGATCTGTTATCCCGGGCTCGGGGTAAAAAGCTTTCATTGTCAGGCTTACCTATGCTTCTCGGTCGATTCATCACCACTGAAAAGCACTCTGAACCGCCGGGCCTTCGCCTTTTCATAAAGTTGCAGATACTTTTTGCTGACCATGTCCCAGGTATAGCGCTCCAGAATCAACTGGACCGCCTGGCGCTGCATCTTTCGGATCGCACCTGGGTCTGTCGAATAGAGATACAAGGCCTGGTCAATGGCCTGACACAGTGCAGCCACACTCTGGTCCTGATAGGTAAACCCAGTCTTTCCATCTATCACCTTCACCAGACCACCCACATGATGCACAATAGGCAGATTAGCAAAGAGCTGAGCCATGAAATCGGTCAAGCCGCAAGGCTCATATTGAGATGGGATGAGGAAGAAATCACCTGCCGCATAGATCTTGTTGGCCAGCATCGGATCAAAACCACGAAGGATACAGACCTTCCCCCTGTTCTCTTTCTGTTCCGCAAGACGCACTAACTGTTCTTCGTCATAATGACTGCCCGTTCCCAGCAACAGAAAACGAAAATCAAGATCTTTGCCAAGAAGCTTTTTTAAGGCTCCAATCAAGACAGAGACGCCTTTCTGCTCGCTGAGCCGACCAATAAAGGTGATAAGGGGCACGGAAAGATCCCCGTCAAGGTGGCCGGATCGACGAATCCCTTCCAATTTCCCGTCCTCAGAAACAAGTTGCAGCATGGCCTGTTTGCATATCTCTTTCCCGGCAAGGGTAGATAGGCCCAGAGGATCAAAAGCCGCCGCGATCCCACTCTTTTCGTGCTCGACAGGAGAGAACTCATCAGGATCAATCCCATTGGTGATCCCTTCCAGGAGAACACCTCGTTCGAGCAGGGTATGGCCAAGCCATCCCGTGAGACTATCCTCTACAGTTTCCTGGAGCTCCCGGGCATAATTTTCACTGACCGTATTCATCACGGCAGTTGCAGCTCCAGCCAGAAAGGGGTCAAAACAGTCATCCAACCTGCTCTTCATAATCACGCGTTTGGGGAGACCGGTACTGGCACGAGCAAAGGAAAGATCCGCAACTTCCTGGTGATAGCCCTTACCAGCGTTATGTACGGTAACCAGGGTGCCAGTATGACGAAAATAATGACGCAGACCGGGATGCTCAGCAATCAGAGCCGGCAAAACTGCGGTATGCCCGTCATGGCAGTGGATAACATCGGGCCGACAGCCAAGGAGGATCATCAGATCAAGGACACCTTTCTGCAAAAGAATGTTCATGGCAAAATAATCCACATGTCCCTCCCCTTTCTTCTGCCAGGGATGCAGCGCCTCCTCCTTGGCGGTGTAGGTATAGACGTCTTGTTTGTCACGAAAACGTTCGGCCTCCAGAAGATAGAGGGTCAGTCTGCCTTGGGAGGCAATCCATACCCGTACATGCTCGCGCCGCTCTTTGTTCGTATAATTGAGATCAACCTCAAAGCTCAACGCTTGCTCGGGTCTTAGAGGATCTGGAAGCAGGTGAAAGCCCAACTCTCCAGGATCCATAAATCCATAGCGAGGAAGAACCACATGTACAGAATGACCTGACCAGCGAGCCAGGGTTCCTGACAGCTGAGACACTACATCCTTTACGCCACCGGCCCCCGCAAGTTTACCGTATTCACGGCTCACCATCCAGATTTGACGCAGGGATTGCTGTTGTCCGTTCATGCACTTACTCCCCAGGATAAACAATAGCCATATGTCGCAGAAGATGATCGGCCAGGGTGAGCCGAACCATGGCCTCACAAACAGGAATAATACGAGGGATGGCTGAGATATCATGTCTCCCTCCAACCTGGATCTTTATGGACTCATTCTGCAGATTGACACTCAGCTGTTCTTGAGAGATGGAGGGAATAGGTTTGACCGCAACGCGAAGGACGATTTGACTGCCGCTGGAGATACCGGCAAGGATGCCTCCGGCATTATTGGACATAAAGCCGTCCGGGCTGATGGGATCGTTGTTTTCAGAGCCAAGCATCTCCGCCACCTGGAAACCGGCACCGACCTCCACCCCCTTCACTGCCCCTATGGACATCAGGGCATGGGCCAGTTCAGCCTCAAGCTTATCAAAGACAGGTTCGCCCAGGCCTGCTGGACAATCGGCAATGATCTCCACTATTCCTCCCACAGTATCACCCTGTTTTTTGACCTCCAGCACCCGTTCCTCCATTTTTTCCGCCGCCTCGGCATCGGGGCAATAAAAACGGTTGCTGTTGATGACATCAAGATTTCGTTCTCGAACCTTGATCCCTCCGAAAGCAACGGTATAGGCGCAGACCTCGATTCCATGGGTGGCAAGGAGCTGTTTTGCCACAGCCCCGGCAGCCACTCTGGCTGCTGTTTCCCGAGCCGATGCCCTACCGCCACCACGATGATCACGAATACCGTATTTTGCCAGATAGGTCACATCACCATGTCCTGGGCGGAAAATATCACGGAGAGTATCATAAGATTTAGAATGGGCGTCTTTATTGTAAATGACCAGCGAGATAGGTGTCCCGGTGGTATAGGGCAAATCTTCTCCAGGAGGCGTAAAAACACCGGAGAGAATCTCTACCTGATCAGGCTCTTTACGGGGACTCGAGGCTCCCCCCTGTCCGGGTCGTCTCCTATTCATCTCGGCCTGAAGCAGAATCGGATCCAGTACGATTCCAGGTGGACAGCCATCAATAACGGCCCCTATCCCTGTACCATGTGACTCTCCCCAGGTGGTTACCCGAAAGACCTTACCAAACGTATTTCCTGCCATTGCTCTTTAATCCTTTTTTACAGAGATCGAATAAAGGCCACCATGCGAAATTGCCTTTTCGCCCAAACTCTTCGTTATGAGAAAAATTTTATTCTCGGAATCTCAATGAAATGCCCGTGCTAAATTTTTACTCCTGCCTCGGTTTTGAACGGAAATTCTCGTTTTTCAAGATATCCTAAAGTCTTTTTTCCAGTTTTCAGCAACAAAGCAGCTCTCAATGCGTGCTGATTTTTTTATTTTCAACTCTCTCTTATCTGCTTTTCAATGCAGTGAACTGCCTCGGCCACAGTCAGCAGCCCGGTATCAACAACAATATCTGCCAGTTCCCGGTAGAGAGGGTTCCGTTTCACCAGCACTTCCGCCAACTCCTGACAGATGTCCTTTCCAGTCAGACTGGGTCGGAGCGACTCGGAATTGCGATCCATCCGCAGACGATCACAAAGAATTGCCAGCTCAGCAGTCAGCCAGACCACCTGTCCCAGTTTTTTGAGTTCCTGCCAAATTTTACGGTGCAGAATTGCGCCCCCACCGGTGGCAACGACACAGTGCTGTCTGAACCTGAGTTCAGACAGGACCTCGTTTTCAAGCTTGCGAAATCCCTGCCATCCCTCTTCTTTAACAATAGTTGCCACAGAGGATTTTTTTTTGGCGACAATCAGGGTATCAGTATCCAGGAAATCATAACCAATCCTCTTGGCCAGCTCCAGGCCGATACTGGACTTGCCCACAGCACGACAGCCAATAAGATAGACACAATTATTCATGCCGCTATTCGAGAAGAGTGCATCACCTTAATGATTCCTCTGGTACCCTGTAACATACTTTTTTTTCCCTTTAATTTAGTATAGTATGCGGTATGATAAAACTGTGTCAAGATAAGATCAAGCCTGAAAAAGCTTTCTCGTAAGAGTTCACCAACCAGAGAGGTCCCCAAAGGGGTCAAAATCAGGATGGAATTCAAAGACTATTATGCCATACTGGGAATAGAACACAATGCCACCCAGGATGAAGTGAAACGGGCCTACCGGAAACTCGCCAGAAAATACCATCCGGACATCAACAAGGCCGCAGATGCCGAACAGCGATTTAAAGAAATCGGTGAGGCCTACGAGGTTCTCCAGGACATTGAAAAACGTGCGGCTTATGACAAGTTCGGCACTAATTGGCAAGCAGGAGAAGAATTCAAGCCACCACCTGACTGGGATACAGGATTCGAATTTCAGGGGGGCGGCTATACTCAGGCCGACGCCTCCCAGTTCAGCGATTTTTTTGAATCTCTTTTTGGGGGAAGAAGCGAATTCAGTCACCGGGAGTCCTTTGAGGAACACCCATCATTTTACGGAAGAGGTCAGGACCTCCATGCAAAGATCATCATCAGCCTCGAAGACAGCTTTCACGGAAGCAAGCAGACCCTGACCCTGCAACGCCCCTCCGTTGATGCACACGGACATGTCTTCACCAGCCCCCACACCTTGCAGGTCACAATCCCAAAAGGCGTTACCGAAGGCCAGCGCATCAGGCTGGAAGGACAAGGAGGCAGCGGCAGGGGCAAAGGTGCCAATGGCGATCTGTACCTGGAAATCACCCTTGCCCTTCACCCTTACTTCACCGTCGACAAGAGGGACCTCATGCTCACCCTGCCCATTACCCCATGGGAAGCGGCATTGGGAGCCACAGTCCAGGTACCCACCCTTGGCGGCACAGTCGAACTCAAAATCCCGCCAAATGCCCAGACCGGGAAAAAAATGCGTCTCAAGGGAAGGGGCCTTTGCTCGGCAAAAGTCAGTGGTGATCAGTATGTGACCCTGGCCATTATGACCCCCAGGCCAAAGAGCAGCGAGGACCGTGAGCTCTACCGCAAAATGGCAGAGGCCATGCCGTTCAACCCCCGCAGACACCTTGGTGTAACCGCATGAAAACAGACATCCAGTATACAGTTTTTGACGAGACCAGTGCATACTGTCTCAAAGATCTCTGCCGACTGTGCAGGGTTCACGCCCAGTTTATCCATGACCTGATCGATGAAGGTATCCTCTCACCCCAAGGCACTGATCCCCGGGACTGGCGCTTCGGCGCAGTTGAGATCAAGCGAATAGAGATTTCCGTTCGTTTGCAGAAAGACCTCCATATCAATCTTGCCGGTGCCGCCCTGGCCCTGGATCTTCTTGAAGAGATTGAGGAACTGCGCAGCAGTAGATCACTTCTCGAACAATTTCATTCCTTGGAGAAAAGAGACTGAACTGGACATGCCCCTCATCACCAGCCAAGCCAGGCAAGACTTTCGTTTCAGTGAAAACCTGCAGGCAGGGGATGTGAGCACAGATGAAAACTGCATCCCTGGCAGCACACCCCTATAAATACATAAACAGACTGCATCAGCCAAGTTCTGCAATAAAGATCTCAAAAACACTGCACCCTGGGTGTGAACATAAACCTGTCCCCATTTCTTATGTAGGCAAGAAAACAATTTCGAGCCCTGGATCAGTGAGGACAGCATAAACTTGGAACAGGCCCGTAACAACACTTCCCACCACCAGCAGTTGAGGAATTCCTCCGAATCATATAATCAGCAGGAATTCCTCAACTACTGACCAACAAAAACAGGAACGAACTGTCCTGAAAAAGATTGACAAATCTACTGTCGTGACTACTTAATAGAGATAACGATCCGTCCTGTTTGAGCAGTGACAAACCCTAACATCAAGGAGTTCACCATGAACAAAACCATTCTCCTCCCTGTTTTTCTCACTCTAGCTATTGTACTTTCTTCCTGTGCCGGAGCCAACAAAGGTCAGGTCGGTGCCGGGGGTGGTGCTGCCGCAGGTGCCCTGATCGGCCAGGCCATTGGCCATAATACCGAGGCCACTCTTATTGGAGCCGCCGTAGGTACCATGCTGGGCTACATGGTTGGCAACGAGATGGACAAATACGACAGAGAGCAACTGAACCATGTTTATGAACGCGGGGTCTCAGGGCAAACGAACGCCTGGCGCAATCCTGACAGTGGCAACAGTTACCAGGTTACCCCAAAACCTGCCTACACCAATCCATCGACCCATCAACCTTGCCGTCAGGCAGAAATCCAGACCGTTATTGATGGAAAGGTTGAAACCGCCTATAGCACTGCCTGCCGTGACCAGAACGGGCACTGGCAGCTGCAGAATTAACAGCCTGTGATTAGCATGCGGTCTGAATCCTTTTTTCCCAGACCGCATGCCTTTGAGAGAGTGGCAGATTAGTTGCTGGGGCCACCGGCCCCAGAGACATATTTTTTGGTGGAGACACGTCCCTAACATGTACAGCGGCACATTTACAGTATCGACAACAGAGCAGATGCACCTCATCGACATCACCCATACAGTTCAAAAGCAAATCGAGGATGCTGGAATCGGAGCCGGTATCTGCTATCTCTACAATCCACACACCACTGCTGGGCTCACCATCAACGAAGGAACCGATCCCGATGTCCAAACCGACATCATCAATGGGTTACGGGAAATAGTTCCTCTCCAGTTTCCCTTCCGCCACCAGGAAGGCAACTCCCCAGCCCACATCATGGCATCACTCATGGGTTCGTCACTCACCATTATGGTCGACAGGGATCGACTTCAGCTTGGTGCCTGGCAAAAAATATTTTTCTGCGAATTTGATGGCCCGAGGAGCAGAAAAATCCAATGGCGGCTTCTTGCTGCAGCCTGACTCTTATCCCTCACTGAATTATGAAGATTAATCCGCATCAAATGTGCTTTGGCCTGAACCTTGAATTGGACCGTTCTTCCCTCTCCTGCTTCCTGCAGCTCGCTGGCAAACCAGCCTTTGCCGAGATGCTTGCGAACAGACTTTCCAGTGCGGAAATTGAGAAGGTTGTTCATTTTTTGACCGGTATTCTCAAAGAAAATCTAAGTGAAGATGAATATCATCGACTGTTTCTCCTCGAACAGTCCCCCCACCACCATCCTGAGGAGAAATAGTCCGATGACCAGCCATAATACCCTCTACGACCTGCGCAGTTTTATAGAACTGCTGCGTCGCGAAAAACAACTCCTGATCATTGAGGAAGAGGTCGACCCACATCTGGAAATTGCGGAAATTCATCGGCGGGTTATCCAGCGACAGGGGCCCGCCCTGCTCTTCACTCGGGTCAAGGGCAGTGATTTTTCCGTAGTCACCAATCTCTTTGGCACAGCAAAACGACTGGAACTTGCCTTCGGCTCGAAACCACAGCAATTTGTCCGTGATCTGGTCAACCTCACTGAATCATTAATGCCGTTAAAAATGAAGACGCTGTGGGAACATCGCCACCTTCTTCAGGACGGCCTGAAGATCGGTCTCAAAGAACGGAAAGAAGGGCCGATCCTGGAAAACTGTCAATTGCCGCCACGTCTTGGCAGCCTGCCCATGCTTACCTCATGGCACAGCGACGGTGGCGCCTTTGTCACCCTGCCCCTGGTCTATACCGAACATCCCGGTGGCAAGGGACACAACCTCGGCATGTATCGTATTCAGCGCTACGATGACATGACCACCGGTATCCATTGGCAGATTCACAAGGGAGGAGGTTACCATTACCATGAGGCAGAGAAACTCAATCAGCCCCTTCCCATGACCCTCTACATCGGTGGCCCTCCGGCATTGATGCTGGCAGCCATTGCCCCCTTACCGGAGGATATTCCGGAATTGATGCTCACCTCGCTGCTGCTTGGCAAAAAACTGGACATGACTCCAGATCCAAAGGGAGGACATCGTCTGGTGGCCAATGCCGAGTTTGCGGTAAGGGGCTCAGTACCTCCCCATGTGCGCCGGCCTGAGGGCCCCTTTGGAGACCACTACGGTTACAACTCTCTCCAGCACGACTACCCCATATTCCAGGTCTCTCATCTCTACCACCGCAACCAGGCCATCTATCCGGCGACTGTGGTTGGTCGACCCAAGCAGGAAGACTATTTCATCGGTGACTTTCTCCAAGAACTCCTCTCCCCCCTCTTTCCTCTGGTCATGAAGGGGGTGCGCGAATTGAAAACATTTGGCGAAACCGGCTTTCATTGTCTTGCCTCTGCCCGTGTCGCCGATCGCTATCCACGTGAGGCCTTTGCCTCTGGCCTGCGTATCCTTGGCGAAGGTCAACTCTCACTCACCAAGTTTCTCATCCTCACCGACGGGGATATTGCTATCAACGATTTCCCCCGCCTCTGGGCCCATGTCCTGGAACGTATCCACTGGGATCGGGACCTTTTTGTCTTTGCCAATGTCTCCCAGGACACCCTTGACTACACCGGTCCTTCAGTCAATAAGGGTTCCAAGGCCATGATGATGGGCCTGGGCAAAGATAAAATACGGGATCTGCCCATGAGCTTTACAGGAGACCATCCTCCAGACTGTCAACGAGTGCAGGCATACCTTCCCGGAACACTTGTGGTTCAAGGCACAGCATATCAAGACCAACCTGATCTCGCCAAAACTCTGGCCGGCGCCCCAACCCTGGCCCAGTGGCCGGTTGTCCTCCTGGTGGACAACTGCGATGAGGCGACATCTTCTCTCCAGGAGTTTCTCTGGACCTTTTTTACCCGCTTTGAACCTGCAGCTGATATCCACGCAGCATCCACCCAGGTGCAACGCTTTCACGTAGGGCTCACCCCCCCGATTATTTTTGATTGCCGGATGAAACCCTGGTACACAGATGTCCTTGAGGTTGACGATGCCACTCGCAATCTTGTTGACTCCCGTATCTCCAAACTACTCCCCTCCCATCTGCGTTGACCATGACCAGTCCACTTCGTCTCCAAAAATTTCTTTCCAGATGTGGTATTGCATCGCGGCGAAAGGCAGAAGAGTACATAGCTCAAGGAAGAGTTACGGTAGACGGCAAGGTTGTCACCTGCATGGGGGAACAGATAATCCCTGGAAAGCAAAAGGTTTATTTCGACGGCAAAGAAGTTGTAGCCGAAGAGCGATTCATCTATATTCTCCTCAACAAACCCAAAGGATATGTCACCACTCTTTCCGACCCCCAAGGCCGGCCGATAGTGACCTCACTGCTCTCCGGAATCCAGGAAAGGGTCTATCCTGTGGGCAGACTCGATCTCGATACCGAAGGAGCCCTCCTCCTCACCAATGACGGCAACCTGGCTCAGTCTATTCTCCATCCCAGCCATGAAGTCACCAAGACCTATGAAGCTGAAGTAAAGGGGCATCCACCAACGGCATCCATCCGACGTTTAGAAAAAGGGATTCTTCTCGAAAAGAAGAAAACAGCCCCAGCCAGAATCCGGGTAAAGCAAAGGGGGAAAGAAACAACGACGATGGTTATCACCATCCACGAAGGAAGAAAACGACAGGTGAAAAAAATGTTTCAAGCTATCGGCCATCCTGTTATCGCCCTCAAACGTCTTGCCTATGGGCAGCTCACCCTGGATGGCCTATCCATTGGAAAATACAAAATTCTTCAGCAAAAGGAACTGCAAAAAATTTTTTCACACAATTTTCTTTACAAACACCAAAATAGCTGATTAAATCTATATAGTTACCAAAATGCTTACAAGCACCAGGCACCAAAAATGTGCCTATCACTGTGATTCTACTGTTTTTTTCTGGAACTTGAGATACAGTTCCTCTTTTACAAAACACTCAATTATTCTCTAAACACCGCAAAAATACAGTGGTGTTTGCCTCGAACGTACAGGAGTCAGGCATGAACAAATCCGAATTAATCGAAGCTCTGTCCAGAGACATTGATCTTCCCCACAGAGAGGCTGCTGCTATCACCAACACCATTATCGAGACAATGACCGAGGCACTGGCCCAAGGTGACAGTATTGAGATACGAGGTTTCGGTAGTTTTGTCATAAAAGATTATGGCACCTATGAAGGACGCAATCCAAAGACCGGTGAGAAGATTAAGGTCAGACCCAAAAAACTGCCCTTCTTCAAGGTCGGTAAGGATCTGCGGGAACAGGTCAACCAAAAACGAAAGAAATAGCCCAAGTTAGGACTCAACAATTTCTCCCACCAGATCATAGATCTGAGCCTCGGTGATTCGTACCTGTACGATATCACCGGGGTTTGCGACTCCCGAGGTAATATAGACACACCCATCAATCTCAGGTGCCTGATACACTGTTCGGCCCTCTAGTAAAAGATCTGTCTCCCTGCTCAACCCCTCTACCAACACCGCCAAGACTCGCCCAACATATTTCTGTAGAATTTCCCGGGAAATCCCTGCCTGCAACTCCATTACTCGCGCCAATCTCTCCTCTTTCACGGCATCAGAACACTGATCTGGGAAAGATTCGGATGGTGCCCCTTGTTCGTTGGTATAGGCAAAAAGTCCGACATGATCGATCCGATACTGTTGAAGAAAAGATTGAAGCTCCAGAAGATCTTCTTCAGTTTCACCCGGGAAGCCAACCATCATCGTGGTACGCAGGGCAATATCTGGGACAATCGCCCGCACCCGATCAACAAATCGGCAAAGCTCACGTTGTCCATAATGCCTGTTCATCCGTTTTAAAATAGAATCAGAGACGTGCTGAAAAGGAATATCGACATAGGGCAGTATACGTGGTTCCTGCGCCATTAGAGTGAGGAGTTCATCAGTGACCCCTGAGGGATACAAGTACATCAAGCGGATCCAGGGCACATCCGTATGCTCAAGCAACTGGCGAAGAAGAACAGGGAGGGTAACCTCTGCCCCAAGATCACGGCCATAGGCCGTGAGATCCTGGGCGATAAGAGAAATTTCTTTCACCCCTCGTTTTTCCAATTGCATCAATTCCTGGCAGAGATCAGCAACCGGCCTGCTCCGTAAATTCCCTCTGATCGAAGGAATCATGCAATAGGAACAACGATTATTACACCCTTCGGTTATTTTAAGAAAACTGCGAAAAATTGGGGTCGAGATGGTACGTGGCATGGAAGAATCCATAAGAAAACGGTCTGGACAATTGACCTTCTCGGCAAGACTTCCTGCCAAAAGGGCCTGCAACAGGCCGGCAATATCTTTCACCCCTTCGGTCCCCAGGAAGAGATCCACCTCAGGGAGCTCAGAGACAAGGCTATCGCCATAACGCTGGACCAGGCAACCAGTAACAACCAGATATTTTGTTGGATATTTTTCTTTTACCTTGGCCAGCTCAAGAATTTCGTCCACTGCCTCTTCCACTGCCGCCTGGATAAAGCCGCAGGTATTGATGAGCAGGACAGTGGCCTCCTCTGGCTCCTCTGTGAGCTGCCATCCTGCCTGTTGCAAAAAACCGAGCATGACCTCAGAATCCACCAGGTTTTTCGGGCATCCAAGACTGACAAGATGAAAGGTAGCCATCTTTATTTCTCCTCTTCGCTGACTAATAGTTGCACATAATCAATGAGCATCTCGACCTGTGCTTTACTCTTTTGTTTAAAGGCCTTCCCTGTAAAACCAGGTTTCCATTCCCTGTTCCATAGTTCATCAGAAACAAGAAACAGACCAGAAAAAGCTATCCCTCTAAAGGCTGCAACCGTACAGAGAGCAGAATATTCCATATCTACGCCCCCAAGATCATGTGTCTGAGCGAGGACAGCGAGCATATGCCTCGATTCCCGATACGGGGCATCAGTTGACCAGATAGGAAAGGGAGTATAGGCTCCCATGCTCTTCTGAAGATGGCGAAGAAGAACAGGAGAGGGGCGGCTGATCGTTTCAGTGGAGTAATAGCCTGAAGTCCCTTCACCGCTATGGGCAACCCCCCCGAGCAGGGTATCCCCCACTCTCAGGTTCTCCTTTATAGCTCCACACCAACCATTCATTATCACAGTGGTAGCGCCGAGAACAATTAATTTTTCCAGGGCCATCACCGCCATCGGAGCACCAACAGCCGGGCCGGCAACAAAGAAACCATTCCCGGGACTGACCACCAGACCGGAATGAAACAAGAACCTTCGTTCACCTCCCTGCTTCAGGAGATGATCAAGCGCCATCCGGGCCTCTTGCGGATTCACGAAAAACAGCCCCAAGGGAGGAATCGCCTTCTCATTTCGCCCCCGTACCGGGTGGATGAGGATATCATCCCCATGGCCATCCTTTATCTTGTTTACTGTATTATTCATGGCATAGGGCCTGAGCGAATGGTCTCTTCAAATCGCTTTTTATTTCTCCTGCAAACGCAAAAAGGCTGCAGAAAATTCTGCAGCCTTTTGACAAGCCTTCAAACCACCCTTTGCCTCAAGCAAAGAACAGCTCTGACTGATTCTAAATTAGCCAATCAAGGGATTAGCATAGAGCAGGATCAGGGAAACAACCAGTCCGTAAATAGCACAGGACTCAGCAAGGGCCATACCGAGGATCATGAATACCATCAATTTAGGCTGTACTTCAGGATTACGAGCAAGTCCCATGGTGGCACCCTGACCAACATTACCGATACCGATACCAGCACCAAGACCAGCAAGTCCGATTGAAAGTCCAGCGCCGATACAAACGAGTCCGAGCATTAAAGCATTTGATTCCATTGTGTTTCTCCTTGTAAAATTTGGTTATTTGGCCTTCTTCTTACTATATAAAAAAATTATTTCTTTCGATTGTGCTGCTCTTTTCCGATCAGTGGGCATGCTCGTTGGCCTGACCAAAATAAACAACGGTCAGGAGAACAAAGACCATGGCCTGAACCACAGATACAAGAACACCCAGCATCATGATTGGCAGAGGTGCGAAATAGGCACCGGCGAGCATAAAGAGGATACCGAGCAGGGTCTCTTTGGCCATGATGTTTCCGAAAAGTCGAATGGAGAGTGAGAGCAGACGGGCAATGTTACTGATCAGCTCAATGGGGAACATCAGCGGAATCAGGACCGGGATGGGTCCGAGGAAATGCTTGATATAATTTACGCCATGAGCACGGAAGCCAATGATATGATGGGTCACCCAGACAATAACGGTCAGGGCCAGAGTGGTATTAATTGATGAAGTAGGAGACATGAAGCCGGGGATTAAACCAATAAGATTGGCCACTGCAATATAGAGGGCGAAAGTGGCAATCATTGGGAAAAGCTTTTCGGTCAGCTCCTTTCCCATATTGTCATTAAAAAAATCATTCATGCCGCCAATGATCAACTCCCAAAAGTTTTGTCCCTTGCCGGGAATCATCTCAACGTTACTGAGGGTAAGCTTTCCTACCACTACCAGAAAAATCATGACAAACCATGTATAGGTCATATACGGTTCACACAGCTTTTCCAGAAAGGTATTCCCAACAGGACCGTGCGGAATCGGCAGTCCCAACTTTTCAAGAATGATTGATATCAATAGTATCGGATGTTCCATAAATCCCCCTGTTACCTTCTCCTGCTTAAAAAGTAGCGCCCGGCCACATTCAGTGTTGTCAGAATGATGGCGAAAACTACAGTAGATAGCCCCAGAAGCAACCCGATAACATTGGCCTGACCGCTCTTGATAAAGAGCAGCAGGACAACAGCAATCAAGGCCAACCGAAGCCAAAATTTAACAATATAACGCGATTTCCCAAAACTCTTCTTTTCCTTTTCTTTTTCCTCAGGAGGAGGTTCAAAAGTTTTCAGAAAAGAAGCAATATCTCTGTGCCCCGAAAAAAAACTGGCTATGGCGATTACACCGCCCACGAGCACCGACTGGGCAAAAAACCATGACATAATCAGCCATGATCCGCCGGTCAACACCAGCAGGAACCCAAAGCTCAAGACCTGTACCTGTTTCAAAGAGATATCAAGCACAGCCATCAACCTTCAGAATCCGTATCATCTGGCTTCGCCGCCTGAGTCCGCAGGATGTCAAACAGACTCTTAAACCCGGCGGCTATGCCAAAAGCCAAACCGATAAAAGTAAACCAGGGTGAGGTCCTTCCATCAAAGAATTTTTCATCCAGATAGATACCGCCTCCCAACCCTATAAAAATTGCGGCCACAAAGGTAAATCCGATATGCCCGTAATTTCCGAGTAAATGTATCATCTCGGTACTGAGTTTAGCCATTGTTCTTACCGCCTCATGCAATCAGTAGAATTCTCTGGCAAACGCTCAAATTTGTTAGCACGCCTACCCACCAAAGTCAACGGTTTTTTTAATTTTCCTTCAATTTTTTGAATGACCATTCAGTCATTTCTATACCCCTTTTCAGCTGTTCCATGCTATGAGCTGCTGAAATAAAAGCAACTTCGAATTGAGAAGGAGCAAGATAGATTCCTTTGCTCATCATCTGACGATAGTGACGCCCATAGCAATCCGCATCGGCTTTCATGGCCGACTCAAAATCCGTGACTTCACCCTTGGTAAAAAATCCTGTCATGAGCGATCCGACCCGATTCAGGGTTACCGAGACACCTGCCTTCTCTGCGGCTTTTGCGAGGCCATCAGCAAAAAACTCTGCCTTTTCATTGAGTTCTTTATAAAAATTAGGCCGTTGCAGCAAACTCAGATTCGCAATACCTGCAGCCATGGCCAGAGGATTCCCCGAAAGTGTGCCAGCCTGGTAGACCGGTCCGTCCGGGGCAACCTGATCCATTATTTCAGCCTTACCGCCATAGGCACCAACCGGCAGGCCACCACCAATGATTTTTCCCAGACAGGTCAGATCAGGCATGACCCCGAAATACTCCTGAGCCCCGCCATAGGATAAGCGGAAGCCGGTGATAACTTCATCGAAGATCAAAACAATCCCCAATTCAGCCGTAAGAGCTCGTAGCTTCTGCAGAAAGGTAGCACTCGGGGGAACACAGCCCATATTCCCGGCAACAGGTTCCACAATAACGCAGGCAATTGTCTCCCCCTTGTCCCGGAGTGTCTGTTCCAGTACTTCCTCATTATTATAGGGAATAGAAATGGTATTTTTGACAATATCTTCAGGTACTCCCGGACTTCCAGGAATCCCCAGGGTAATCACCCCGGAGCCAGCCTTGATGAGAAAGGAGTCAGCATGGCCATGATAGCAGCCATCAAACTTGACGATAACATCCCTGCCCGTAAAACCTCTGGCCAGACGAACGGCGCTCATGGTAGCTTCAGTCCCGGAATTGACAAAGCGTACCTTTTCCAGAGAGGGAACTGCTTCCACCACCATGGAGGCGAGGGCCATTTCCTTGGTGGTCGGAGCCCCGAAAGAAGTACCATCCTTTGCCGCCTCAGTAATTGCTGCCACGATCTCAGGCTGCGCATGCCCGTGAATCATTGGCCCCCAGGAGCTGACAAAGTCAATATACTCGTTCCCATCCACATCATACAGTGTTGATCCTTTGGCCTTCTGAATAAAAACTGGACCACAACCAACGGAGCGACAGGCTCTGACCGGGCTGTTTACGCCACCGGGAATCACCTTTTTCGCCATCTCAAACATCTTCTCAGAAATACTTGTATTCATTTTGACTCCCTTGACTCTCAAATTTAGTATCTGTCCAGAATTGATATTTTCAAATCCAAGTCGACGCCCAATCAAAGCTAGCTACAGATATATCGATGATATTTCACCGATTAGATTTTACAAAGAACGAATACTACAGTAAAATATTAAGTTAACGACAGGCACGAGTTAATCATTACTCACTTTTCCGGCCATCATATCACAGGCAACTCACGAGTTCACTTTCGATCTGCAGGCGTCACCAATATTTTTCTGTTCTCTCTCAAAAAGATAGCTATAGCATGAGTTACAAAAATCTGTCAAACAGCTTCCATCCCTTGACCTTTTTCTCATCCATGCACATTATGAATGAACAGTTGCTCTGTGTCGCATCCGTCTTCTCCGATCTCAGCAATTCATTGCCTGGACTCGTAACCTGGTTCAACCGCTGAAGGTATGGCGTACGCAAAGAGGCCGGACGAAGAAGACGGAAAGAGTTTTGTGACACACAGTTACCTGGGCCAAGGAAGAATTCTTAGCGCACATTTTGCTTGTCATGAAAACTGGCAACGGGTACACTATAGCATCATTATGATGTTTTTTCTCGCCATGTGCAAGTATCGTAAACCTGCACATGGCCCAAGAACAGAGTCCGTAACAAGATCCATCAACACAATGAATTAATTATTTTTTTGGTTTTTCTTGTCAAAAAGAGTCTACCAAAAACTCACAAGACACCAAAACCTCAATCAGATTGGAGAAGAACAATGGCCAGCGACAAAGTACAATCGGTAAGCGACGCCGATTTTGATTCAGTAATTGCCTCAGACATCCCCTGTCTCATTGACTTCTGGGCCCCTTGGTGTGGACCCTGCAAGGCTATTGGCCCGGTTGTCGAAGCCTTGGCAGATGAATATAAGGGAAGGGCAACAATCTACAAGATGAATGTCGATGACAACCCTTCCACCCCTGGTAAATTTGGTATCCGAGCCATCCCTACCCTCATCCTCTTCAAGAGTGGTGAAAAAGTAGACCAGATCACCGGTGCTGTCGGCAAGGCACAGCTGATAGATCTCATCGAAAAAGCACTCTAATTAATCATCTTCCCAGAGCCCCCTTTTCCTTGAAAAACAGGGGGCTTTTTGATAGCGCCACACCTCATCCCTGTATTTCGTTATGGCAACAAGGCATCACACACTCATTATAGTCGGTGGCGGCCCTGCTGGCTTGACTGCCGGACTGTATGCGGCCAGGGCCAGAATGGATCACCTGTTGATAGAAAAAGGGGCTGAAGGCGGGCAAGTCCTGCTCACCGACTGGATTGACAATTACCCCGGTTTTCCAGAAGGCATATCCGGTTTTGACCTTGCAGAAAAGATGACTGCCCAGGCCAAACGGTTTGAACTCAACTCTATGTTCGGCAATGTCGTCTCCATGGACCTCTCTTCTCCAGTCAAGCTCCTTGAACTGGATAACGGCGAGAGCATAAGCTGTGATGCCTTGATTATCTGTACGGGAGCACGACCACGTGCTCTGGGTGTTCCTGGAGAAAAAGAGCTGGCCGGTAAAGGCGTTTCCTACTGCGCCACCTGTGACGGCCCCTTTTACCGCGACCTTCACGTCGCCGTTGTCGGAGGGGGAAACACAGCGATTCAGGAGGCCGCACATCTCACCAAATTTGCCGCCAAGGTCACTGTCATTCATCGCCGAGATGCGTTACGGGCCACTCAAATTATCCAGGAAAAAGCCTTTGCCAATAAGAAAATCGACTTTATCTGGAACAGCGTCGTTACCAGTATTGAAGGAAAAGAAGGAGTCGAACAACTCCGTCTCCTGGACACCGGTGGAAAGGAATCCACCCTGAAAGTCGAGGGTATTTTTGTCCTCATCGGCGTCCTTCCCAATAATGAAATGCTTCCTCTGACGGATCTTAATGCCGATGAGGGCGGATTTATCCCCACCGACTGTGAAACCAGGACAAGCATTCCCGGTGTCATGGCTGCCGGGGATATCCGCAGTAAAGAGGTACGTCAGGTGGTCAATGCCGCAGGTGAAGGAGCCACTGCCGTTCTCGCCGCCGAAAACTACCTCACCAATCTCAGCTGAGTGCCTATTGCCATGCCTTTTCTTTTTTCTCATCTTATCAAGTCTGACTCTTCCCCAAAACAGTTCCTGAAATCAGCCCTTATCCTCCTGCTTTTCTTTTCTTTGAGTGGCTGTGCCACTCTGAATTCATGGTTTAGCAGCGGCGAAGAAGTTCGACTTTCGGCCCCCAGCCTGGCGGACAAGGGAATGAGTGAATTTTCTCAGGGGAATTACTATAAGGCACGAAAACATTTCGACGAAATACTCGACTACTACCCCTTCAGTCCAGAGGCCATGCTTGCCGAACTGAAGGGAGCCGACAGCAATTATTTCATGGAGAATTACCAGGAAGCCCGCATGCTCTATGGCGAGTTTGAAGAACGGCATCCCACCAATGAAGCAATCCCTTACGTCATGTACCAGATTGCCATGTGTCACTACCAGGAGATCGACCGCATCGATCGCGACACCACCGGCGCCGAGATGGCAATCAAGGAATTTTCCAAACTCCTTCGCGCCTTTCCAGACTCTCCATATACCAACGAAGCCAGGGCCAGGATTCGGGCCGCCAATGAGTTCATGGTCAACCATGAATATTTTGTGGTGGAGTTTTACCTGCGAACCGAAAAATACAGTGAGGCCCAGACACGCCTCCGCTATCTCTTGAGCACCTATCCTGACGCCACCATCGTCCCCAAGGCAAAAGAACTGTTACAACGTCTGGAAGCAGGAGAAACCCCCAATTTCCATCTCTCTTCCTGGTTCAAGAAAAACCTTTTGCCCGACTGGATGATTTTCACCTCTAACGACGAAGGTCCAACGCCTCAACCACCCCCAGAAACAGATTAATTACCCCAGGCAGAGCTTTCACTTTTACTTCGTGGGCTCACAAGCAAAAGTGAAAGCAGAGACACTCCTTCCCTCAACAACACCCTGAGGGAGGGTGAACATCTGTCTGATATGCATTAATAGGTCGGGTGAGCCTCTCTTTTGCTCTTTCTGAAGCCCCTGTTTGCCACACTCTCAGCACCAGGCGATATTTCTTTCTCCGGTTGAGGGTTTTACTCTCTGTGTGAGCATGATACCTTTTCAGTTCATCTCCTTCCCCATTCTTCTTGAGACACTCTCCTCAAAAGCCTCTTGGATTTGGCTAGATTATCAGCTGTTAGATCAACATTGGCCCACATTTTGGCTCAACAAACTGAAGACCTTCTTCAGGATGGATGGAGGAATGACAACGACACCTTCTTTTCCAGGGGCAGCCCAACGTGCTTCTTCTGTTTGAGGAACTCCTGTTTTGACCTGAAGTCCCAAGCCATTTTTTTGCTCTATCTCCTAAGTCCCTATTATTCTTCCGGCAATAAAGAACTGGCTACTGGCTCTGTCTTTCCTTTAGGTAATGCACTGATAATAGAAAGGCATACCGCTGAAAAATAGGGCAACGACTGCACCAGCAACACCATGACCCAAAGAAGAATATCCCACGTATCAATTGATAATTGGTAATAAATTACCCCGGCAGCGAGCCATAAAGCCGTGGTCATCAAGGTCTCTTCAGATGCAGTGCCGATGGCCTTGAACAGGGCAACGGATTGTTCCATTTTAGGTGTACGTAAAAATGGCCGCCCATCTGTGAAGAGTCCCGACCACATGGCCTTGGCTATGGTATGTGATAAGGCGAGGCCGGAAAATGCCGCCGCAACAGTTTCTCTTGCACTGCTGACAATATGAACACCATGGTAGAGATAAATCACCTTGGCAATTTTAAAAATAAATAAACTGAGTGGCAGGATTGAAAAAATCACCAAAGGCGGATCGATTTTATTTGGCACGACAATCATCGCCACAGACCAGGCTAAGGCCGCAAAATTGAATATCAAATTAATACCATCAGCAATCCAGGGCAACCAGCCGGCGACAAAGTGATATCGTTGTCCAAGAGTAAGTTTATTATTTACCTTGCCTCTCAATTCTGAGGCGTGATGCCGTAATATTTGCATGGCCCCATACGCCCAGCGAAAGCGCTGGTTTTTATAATCAAGAAAACTATCAGGCATCAAGCCCTTACCATAACTCTTAGGAGTATAAACAGCTTGATAGCCTGCGGAAAAAATCATCAATCCTAATTCTGCATCCTCGGTAATAGTCCGTTCACTCCAGCCGCCAACTTCTTCCAGACAGGAACGTCGGACCATAGTCATAGTGCCATGCTGAATGATTGCATTGCGCTCGTTACGGGTAACCATGCCAATATGAAAAAAGCCCCGATATTCAGCAAAACAGATGGTCTTAAAGAGGGAGTCACTGGAGTCCCGGTAGTCCTGAGGCGCCTGCACAATGGCAACTTCAGGTTCAACAAATTGTGAGACCAGCTCTCTGAGCCATGTCGGCACCACACAGTAATCACTATCGATTACCGCAACGATTGTGGCCTCAGGCGCTGTTTCTCTCAAGGCAAAGTTTAATGCCCCTGCTTTAAAACCGGGCAAAGGATCTTTATGAAAAAATCGAAACTTCTTTCCCAGCCCGGCGCAATGTTTTTCTACAGGTTGCCACCTCTCGGCATCCTTAGTGTTATTATCAATAACAATCACTTCATAACGTGGATAATCCAAGGCCGCCAAGGCATCCAAGGTTTTTATCAACATATCGGGTGGTTCGTTATAAGCAGGAACATGAATTGACACCATGGGAAGATCCGCCTCCGCAACGACAATTGCCTTTAATTCACGGCGACGCCCTTTCACCCATAATGCTTCTGCCCACTCGTGGGCTTCAATCAGTAAGACAATAATGACACCTATCATACCGAGCATCATCAAAACACCGACAATGATAGCTCCAACGGTCATGTATTGCTGTGAATAATCATAGGCAATCCAAACGACGACTGTGGTCAACAAATAGGCAACCAACGCAAGGAAACTACGCCCCCGGCGATTTAAGGTGTTCGCATCGGATAATAAAAGGGCAAAAACAATGGCAGCAATGATAACCGACATGATGGCTAACATTTGCCATTGGGGCAGACCGACAATAGGTTTTACAAATTCAAATTTAGCGTTACGTTCAGCATCATAGACTCCCCAGTAGGCACCAACAGCCCCCTCACTCACCCGTTTCCAGGGTTGATCAAAAGCCTCCATCACATAATAGGTATACTTTTCCTGTTCTGCCCGATGCAAAAAACGACGCAAAAAAATGGCCTGCCATGCCTTATCGGCAATGGATGATTTAAGAGTTCTGCCATTACTGGGCCACCCCACTTCAGCAATTACTATTGGCTTGTCGGGAAAAAGCAGTTTCAATTGATCCATGCGCTCGACGATGTAATCAACCGCTATTTCATTAGGTACTCCTTCCCAGTATGGCAACATATGAACCGCGAGATAATCGACATGTTGCGCCAGCTCAGGATGTTTGATCCATACATGCCAGGGCTCTGCGGTACTGACAGGCATACCGACTTCGGCACGAACGTGATCAAGGTGCCTACTCAACGACTCAATGGAGATATCATTTCTGAGTATGACCTCGTTGCCAACTATGACCCGTACGACATTCTTACGGTTTTGCTCAGCAAGAGAGATCAGATTTTCAATCTCAATAGCATTTTGCTCTAACCTGGCGTCAAGCCAGGCCCCCAAGGCAACATTCAGTCCATGTTTTCGGGCCAGAACAGGAATCTGGGACAGAGTCCCATCGACCGTATACGTTCGTATGGAATGTGTTTTGCCGGCCAGGAGTGCCACATCCTTTTCAATTTCCTCAACCGTCGGCAGCTTTCCAGTTGTGGGGTCATGATGCAAGCCCATGGGGGAGAAAGAAAAACCTTGAATGATAGACGGCCACATGGGTTCGACTTCCGGCCTGTTCATAACGGCCCAAAAACCATAGGTTACCGTAGCAACGATTACAGCAATAAAAATATTAATTCGTATCATTGCAGATAATACTCCAAAATGTATTCACAGACTAAGCACAATACCAAACCAGCATCCAATCAAACGAGAGGTTCTTGACCTCGCCTTACTCCAAACACACTGTCTTCTCAGCACCCATGCATGGACCGTATAAGTAGAACGCTTCCTTCAGGACGGGAAATTTCCTGTACCACTCACAGGTTTGCACCGGCAAGAAAAGAGGACCACACACGAGAGAATGGTTTCGATTCATCAACGGCAGCAAGAGAGCAGATTCTCAAACTTTTGAAAGCAGGCCAGCCAAAAACGAATAGTTATTCCATATTGTGGAATGTCATCGCCCATGGATCGAACAGCAAAAGGCAATGGTGACCTCCCTGTTTACTCGTCCTCAAGAGAATCAGCAAGAGGCAGACCACCGCATCCAAGAAAAAGAGGTAAGGCCGTACTGCGAGCAAACACCTGGAAGGGAATAGGGTTACCATCTTAAAAACTGCCCTCTAGGAGCCTGTCGGACTTAGACATAAATCTGCTGCAAATTTGACAAATCGGCCCATATTTCCATGGCTTTTCGTTAAATAGACCTGCTATTCGCCTCAAATCCATGAAAATCTGGTCTCG